>PVBE011870003.1_pt1 | contig 84343 bp, 146 predicted proteins | sample 1631181 | NCBI WGS metagenome assembly PVBE01 (sample SAMN08397723, study PRJNA350692) | Marine metagenome, whole genome shotgun sequencing project. | isolation source: water | place: Pacific Ocean | collected 2012-04 | reverse complement strand
ACTGGTGCGTCGAATTCGTCTACTTCAGTCCCACTTGCGAAGTCCAACAAGTCCTGGGCCAACGCCACTGCTTCTTGCTTCGACAATGTTATGGAGTTGAAGAACTTATCTGCGGGACCTACGTCACCTTCTTTTCTCCAGTTCCTTGCAACAGTCACCTGCACACAAGAACCTCTCTTCTGACCTCCCCAAAACCTGGTTAAGCCTACGAACTTTGGATTTCTACTTTTAAAATCTTGACTCATTTTTGCCCTCTTTCCTAATTGTTATACTTACAGTATACAGTCAACAAACCAATTTGTCAACCATTATTTTTCTATAATCCTAATAAAACGCCATTCATGTGTATAGCGATCGAAGCCCCAAATATCCACAATAGAGCTCCAAGTAAAAAGTACAAGCCAATCAATACGATAGCCGCCTTCACACAGAACATCAATATGTCTGGAAAATACTTGATTACTACGAACGCGATTGCGAATAAACCTATTAGTGATAACATTTTGCCCTCTTTCTGTTTCTTATTATACTCTTAATATAACACCTAATTGACCTAATGTCAACCAATATTATTAAAAAGAATAAGAATTAATAGACCTGGCACTACGATCGTCATAGGCCAAAAATCCAATGTTTCTTTTATGATCTCTTTCAAGTGTTTCATTATCTATATAATAGCAGATCTTATCCATTTTGTCAACCATTATTTTTGTTGTATTTTTGCAACACCTTTGGCCTACCCGGAGGGATTCGAACCCCCGACCCACGGTTTAGAAGACCGTTGCTCTATCCTGCTGAGCTACGGGTAGATATCAAAGGTTGGTACTCCCACCCGGACTCGAACCGGGACGCCAATTGGCCACAGATTTTAAGTCTGTTATGTCTACCTATTCCATCATGGGAGCGATAGATTACTGTCCTGGTCCTTCTTCTGTTCTGGGGATCGATGCCCGGAGGTTCACCCCGGGACTTATTCGATTGATTGCTGTGCTAGATTAAGCAGACTCTACTTCAGGTGTTGCCTCAGCTTCTTGCTTAACGATATCGTTAAGAGCTGGTTCAACTGCTGGAGTCGTGTCAACTTTAACATTCCTAACGACGAACTCTGCGATTGCAGATTGTTGTGCTTCGTTTTGGAATTTTTCGTGCGTGGATAAGAATTTACACACATCACCTTTGGACATTGGATGATCCAATTCCAGGATCTCGATATTATCGTGACCGTTCTTAGTAAGGATCTTGAACCTACTCACATAGTCGTTCGCGAATCTTACTTTTGTTTTACCATTAAAGGTACTTGTACCTGCTACGGTATACATTTTACTTGTAGACATAATGCCTCCTTTTATTAGAAAATTGCCTATTCATTAGTTTATATATAATAACACATTGGATTGAAAATGTCAACCATTATCTTTCCAAAATGTCTACCACTTGCCTCCACCTCTATTCGGATCCAAAATGTCTTTCGTCTTAACGATGATCGATTCCGATACACCGCTTTTGGTTAGTTTAGAGGTATTCTTGATCAAGTTCGCTGTCTTGATCATATCCTTCCCTGTCATAGTGCAGGCCCCCAATAAGGGGACCATCATAATCAAGATTAGAATCTTCTTCACTAGCTCACCAACCCTTCTATCCAAGCCTGGGGAACTACCCTACCTACGTCTTTGCCACCTAGGTATTTGTTAATGTGTTTCGACGTTGTGACAGAAAACTTATCTTCTGTTCTGAAAGCACCCTGCTCACACCATCCTGCGACAGGAGTTTCATAACTGAATAAAATCCTCTTGCCTGCATTAGTCACTATCTCGGTCATATTCGACCCTTGTTGATTCAACTTCATACTTACACTCCCTTCGTCATATACATTTGATTGATTTCTTCTTTAGAGAACCCCTCGTCCTCCATCTTCTTGTGCTCATCATCCCATACATCAACTTGGTTGATACCATGCTTCTCTATGAACTGATCTCTGTTAAGATGCCAACTGTCTTCTTGCATCTCTAATACCCATTGCCCTGTTTTACTCATATATTTTTGCCCTTCTGTTATTTCTTATTATATGTATATTATGCACTCTTTTATCCAATTTGTCAACCATTATTTTCCCCTTATTTTACTTCATAAAAGTGTGGTTGCCAATGATATTAATGAACTCTTTCTCGTGGCTCCAACTAGGTGTCACCAGGTGGTGATTATAGTAGAACACAGCCCCGTGGGTATTATCGTTGACCCTATACGATCCATAACCTAGAGTATAGATAGCCACCTTCACTGCATCTCTCCAAGCCCTTGCATTGGCCTCTATGGTCTGGCCTGACTTCTCCTTGTTGGCCCATATGATATCTTTCTTACCATCACAATACCAACTGAACTGACATCTATGCTTTCTAGGATAATAAATTCTGTCCTCAGCCTTTAGATCTGGATCCTTCTTGGTCTTCCAGCTCTCCCTAACAGGTCCCTCTTGAACCACTTCACAGTAGGTCCCAGGCCATCTCTTGTCCTCTACCCTGTTCCTTGTGACGTTTGCCACAGCCGCCTTGCCTTCCATTGATTCTGCTCTAGCTTCAAAATAGATGTTCTCTGCTAAACATACAATAGCCTGGTGGCTGTGGTTAGGAGCCTTTGCTTCGTTTAATTCTTGAAATAATATAGTCTTGGCCTGCGATGTCAACTCTGCGGCGTGATCAAATGAATCTAACTTATCAGCGGCCACCCCATAGGAGCTCATGCCTGCCATTAGTGCCACGGTTGCGAAAAATTTAGTTCTTTTATTCATATTGCCCTCTCTTTATACTATTATAATATAACCAAAATAGGGATCTGTCAACCCCTAATTTCCTTCCATTTCTAGCGATTCTTTAACCTCATGCGTGATCTCATCGGGTGTAGAATGCACGTCAAAATGAGCTCTACCATCCTCTTGTAGACCTTGCTCCGAAAAGTCAACATCCCAACCGGGACCTACTAAATCCGAGATCCCCTTAACGAATCCCTTATCAGTATAGATCTCCCAGGGACCATCGTGTTCTATAACCATGTCCCACCAGCTATCATCATCGTAGGTCTCTTCCCTCAATGTAATACTGCTGACATTTACGGTCTCAGGGTTGGTCCCTGCTCTATCCCAAATGCTAGTCCCATCGAGACTTATTTGTATATTAGGTTTTAAAGTAATTTCTCTAGCCATGTAGCCCTCCTATTTCCTTATTGTTAATATTATAATACAGTCTCTAATCCAAAAGGTCAACCTCTTTTTTCCAAAAAATACCATTTTTTTTTGGTTGACATCCAATCCAAAATATGCTATAATAAAGACTGCCACGCTCCCGATGGGCTGAATTCCACTTGTGGTTTATACCTCCCCCACCCACTAGATCTAGTGCCAAAAAAAGATGGGGCCAAAACAAAGAAAATGGTTGACAAATCCCCCAAGAGATCATATTATAATAGTATAAGCCGGAGCAAGAGATCCGCCCACCAAAAAAAGGGTAAGGTTAAGACAAACCAGGACAGAAAAACTTCGATACTCAAAGGGTGGGCCGAACTCTGACCTGAGGCTCAGGGTCCTAACCTCTTGAAAAATATAGAGAATTTTTGGTAAACCTCCTCCTTGACTTTTATCAATAATGATGCCATAATATAAGGTACCATGAGATTAAAGAATGTACCATTCAAAAAGAGCTTGAAAGATGAATTAAGTTCGGCCAAAAAGTCTAAGGATTTCAAAGACTTACATCTGAAAAATCCTGGATCGACCACGAAAGAACCGGTCAAAGATATTCCAATAGAAGAGACCAAAGAACTTATAGCGAACCTGAGAAGAATCTGGGGCTCCAAAGAGATCACAAAGAAATCCAAAAAGAAGTAGATAAAGAAGATCCAATAGTGAACGGTAGTGAATACCTAGTGAGCTTCGTAGTGACTAATGACGGCTAGTGAGCTTATATAAGCGTCAGTGAGCCCTATATAGCTAGTGAGGCGAAGCTTATAGTAGTAGAGCTCAGCGACTAGCCACATTTAATACTATAAGGGGCCGAAGGCCCAACCGTAGAAGCACCGTTTAAATGGTTAATAAAGGCCGAGGCATCCCTAGCACCCGCTCTCGAGGCCGACCATGGCCCCACGGTTTTGGACCGTTCTTATACGGTGGAAATAGGTTTCAAAAAATATAGAAAAAGGATTGGGGACGGTGGCGACAGGCATAGTTTGAATACTCTGCCATTCAATTCCAAACTACCTCTTGCTCAAGTAGGTTCAGCTTCTCACATAGTCGTTCAGCAACCGACTGACTGCGACAAGACCCTATATTGATACCCAAGACTTCATCCACAATCCAAAACCGTGCATCATCACTCTTGTACCAACGGAATCTAATCTGTTCTTGTTCGTTCATCTACTATACTTACAGCGGGGCCTATGCTTTTTTTAGCAATCTGACTCTTAAAAATAGTAAGATAACACGATAGGTTGGCGTAGCTGACCTATTCTATTATGCAAATGATAGACAAAACTAAACTGATGTGATATGGAAATTCTAAAATTCCTGGCGTGTAGTAGAAAGGATTAAAAGACTAACAGCCAATAGAGCACCGTAGGTGTCACTCTAGATCTACCCTTTACTCATTATTGTCATTCTTAGGCACCCCATCAGACGCACCTTCTAAGTCACGATTAGAAACAAGCCTTAGGTATTCCGAGGGGTCTCTCCTAGACGAAGGCTCTTTATAGGACATTACCGTGAACCTAGGATTGCCGTCACTATCTTGATCACTCTCTAGCACGATATCACGGAACTCTATCCCGAACCGTTCCCCGACACTACGATTAAGGAGTCGCATTTCTTCGGTGCTTTCATCTGTCATCTGTAGGTCCGCGAGGCCTTCTAACAGATTAAGCATTTCGGTTAAGAGTTCTTTTGTCTCGTCGTCTATCGAGTAGAGAATAGGTTTATCAGCCATAGTAGATAAAACTCCTGGGGGTCGGTGGTATGTAAGGTAAATGATGTGGTGGTTCTATGTGGAATAGGATCAGCGGAGCGACTTTTGGTGTAGGAGGCGTAGACTCCGGAACAAAAATCGCGACCGTCCGTGCTTCGCACTCTGTTTATAACCCTGGTCTGAAATTTTGGCTTTCCGACCGTAGGCTCTAAATGGCTTTTCTCGCCTCCGCTATTATCCTGATCTAAAATTGTCTTCGACCTTCTTGATGGCGCCTTCTTTAACCAAGGCGTCTACTAGACTCCACTTGCCTGAGTCTTGCCCAAAGACATCTATCTCTGTAAGCTCGTATAGGCCGAATGGAGTTTCTATTGCGACTGGTACATTTGAACTAGGTTCAGGTACGGTGTTATATCCTGTTCTAACATCTAATGAGTTCTCGTCTTTTCCTTCTCTTCTGAGATCGTAATTACGAGCCACCCAAGCACCATACTCTTTGGCGTCTTCCATACTGCTGAATATCTTTTCTTCAACCTTTTCGCCTTTGTCCCAATCAGGGTGATCCCACTTAACTCTGTATCTATTCTGAGCTTCTTTGACTGGTAGACCTGCGTCAGCTCTTGCCATAGCATTCTTGACTGAAAGCATATCCTTCCAATGAACTGATAATTTAACCATTTGTCTTACTCCTATTATACGAGTATTTATCTGGTCTATTTGTCGTATTCGTGGACTTTGGGATCTTCGTATTCGTTCAGCTCTGCTGTCGCTTTCACCGTGCATCTAGGATCCTGTTTACCTATGTAGACATTCACAGAATAATTCGAATTACAAGCGATATCGATTGCTTCTTCTTCGTTCTTTGCTGTCACATCTTTCCAGACCGTATAGGTATGCCCTATTGAGTATTTCTTATTCTTCATAGGGCTTACCATTACCTATCTCATCTCTGCAATCATTACAGACAAACATATAAGGTTCATCTGATGAATGATCTGTTGATGCTGGTATATCGGTTCCGCAATCAAGACATTTCATATCTTTATTCATGCCGCCACCTTTCCTTCTAAATTCGTTCCGTGTAGATTAAAATAGTCGCCTCTTTCGGACCCGTCTTTATTTCTAGATTCATATACAATCAAATCCATTGCATTACATTCTTGAATATGAAGTGTCACATAATAAGTGACTTCACCTTCGTTTCCTGATATGCTATGAGCCTCTCTATCTTTCTTTGGCTTCTTAACGATATCATAGATGCTTTCATCTTCTGGATAAAACATATCAATCATGCAATAGACCTTCGCTTGTTCATAGTACCTAGGTCCTTTGATCAGCTTAACGACATCACGACACAACCTATCTTCTAGGAACTCTCTTGTATCGGTTGTCTTCGCTTTAATATAAAGACCAATCATTAAATGATCAACTTCGCACCACATATCTTTGTCGTAGTCCCAAGTCACATGATTTGTCGCTCTTTGAACATTGATATCTCTATTAGGAGTGTTAGGAACATAAGAAAGAGTCGCTAGGTCTTCTTTCATAACCCTGCCATGGAACCTAGCCGTTCTCTCGTCTAGTCTAGGATCTTTGTCTTTAGGATAGAATTCCATTAGCAATCTCCCGGGAAAGGAAATGCCACTTCCTCAACTCCCTCTTTACAATTATCACAGATCACATGAACAGCCGGTTCTTCGCCGTGTAGAGTGTAATCACATATAGGACAAGTCCAAGTCGCATCATCAAACCAACTCATTTCTCCTCCGTGACTGTCACATTTATTTGATAACTGATTCCAGTTATACCAGGGGTGTCCTGAAAGTCAGGATGTTCCCTAACGGCTTCCCATATAATTTCGGATACCGTTTCCTTATCTCTGTTATTGAAATCTTCATTGATTCCTATTATCTTCTTACTCATCGTTGCCCTCCTCGGTTAAGTTATAATAAGGTCCGCCATACATAAGCTCTTTAACCTTTGCCGAAACAATTCTTTCGGCTTCTTCTTCGGTCTCTGCTTCTACGCCGTCCTTAAATAGATCTTCTAAATGTTCTGCTTCTTCTACGATAGAATCCACATCACAATTCAATCTAAATTTAGCCATTTGATACCTGCCCTTCTGTTGGTTCGTCTTCTACAAGTGGATCACCGTCATAAAGACTATATGGTAATTCTCCATCTGCATGAAGCTGATAAAACTTATCTTCAACATCATTATATTCTTCTATCAAGTGGGCATCCATATATTTGTGAAACCCTCTATGACCGCCTTCTAGGATATAAATCAATGTATCAGAAGTTCCATCTGTTTCTATTTCATTTTTAATCGTATGGTATTCAACTAACATACATCTTTCAGCCATTACATAATGACTCAATTCCATATCGTGTTTGTCAGTGTGAATATAATCGTGAGAAGTGGAAGTCTGTTGACCCCCATCTCTCTGAATGCTCGGTAAGTTATCTGGCATTAGGCTAATTCTCCTTCTGGCATATTTTGAGCTTTCTTCTCAACTACCAGTTCTCTAACCTTTCGCTCCGCTTCTGTTTCTTGTTCTTCTTCATATTGAGCTATTGACTCACCTATTCCAAACATATCATCTAACTGACCTATGAAACTATCTCTGTCAGCATCTAACCACTCTTCGCTTTTAGGATGATCGCTTGGGTTAATACAATCGTCACTACCATCGGTATAACACCCTGCGAAATCACAACCACCTTCATAATACCAATTAGTGATATAGATGTCGTTATGCTTTCTTTGGAATGTATCAAAACAATTCAAAGCCGGTGCCCAAGCCGTATCATACCAACCTTCTATGAAACCTAAGTCACCATCTTCTCTATACTGCAATCCTGAATCGTCTGTTGAAATATCCCATTTAGTTCCCCATTGGTCAACTCTCCAATCGTACCAATTATCAAAGCCATCTATCTTCGGCTGTGGTCCTTTGTAATTCGCTGATCCTTTTTCAGGGGTTGGACTAGTCGTGTTATCTAGTTCTTTTGGCATCGGAACAAGATGATTGAAAAATCCCTTGTCATCGTCTGCTTGAACCTTATCCCAGATCGCTTTGATCTTTTCTTTAGGTCCTTCAATTTTAATATTATTATTACACCAATTTGGCATATTGCCCTCCTTTTATTTGTGCCTTGTTTGCCTTATTACTCTTTTATAATATAACCTTTCACTCTAATAGTCAACTGGCCATATTACCAAAATAATTGTAGGATCTTGAGTTTTTGAAGTCGCCCTGGGTATCCCCAGCTCTAGCAATATCTCCCCCTTCTTCTGTTGGTAGAATCCGTTCGTTCAATGCCATTCTCCTACTTCTACTTCGCCGCTTTATGGTTTATTTGAGCTATGCTCTGGGGAAACCGTCCGCATCGGACGAAAACCTTCCTTCCCAGACTAACCAACAGCCTGAGTCGAAAATCCTTTACCGAAGTCTAACTCCATCTGCCTATGCAGATCGCCAACTTCCTTAATCGCTTGATCCTTTGCTTCTTCGACCACATCTTTATACCAACAATGATCTCCTGACTTGGCTTCTTTTTCAATAACGCCTTCTGCATGATCATTCTCATAATAAAGACCACCTAGGTTAGCATAACCTACTTCGTGACCTTTATAAAAATATTTCGCCCAAAAGCCAAACCAAGCATCGTTGCCCGAATCAATTCTTTTTGCCATCTCGTCCGTGTCATAATATGGCTTGCCATCATTGTCTGGGTTAGGTGAATTATCAAATAAGTCCGATGGGTGAATGTCTTCATAAAAGTATCCAACCTTCACATCAAAATTTCCGTCGGTATGTCTTAATTCTTTAACTTCATAATGGTCTGACATTATTTGTTCTCCTTAAGATGATATTTTAACATTTCAATCTTATCTTTAATCGCATCAGCTTCTAAAGGTTTAAGACTATCCGTTTGGTCATACTTCGTATAGAACCAAGTATATTTCGGCTTACCTAAAAAATCTTGCTCGCCTACATCCTTTAAGAGATAGATATAATCTTCTCCACTATTAAAACCCTTTGACAAATATTCTTTCTCGTCTTTATAGGTTTTTGCTCCTACATCTTTTTCGCCTCTATCTCTACCATAGTAAAGATTCTGAATCTCATACATAGGATGACCTCTATCATCAAAGTCTATTTTCTTACCTTCATGATATCTCCAAAAAGATGCATCGCCTAACTTAATAGCCGATTCTGTCTTTTTGCTATCTTCCCAATGATCTACTAAAAGGTATCCAAGTCCACCTGGATATCCGTCGAAATGCTGATAAGCACCTATGATTGATCCGTCTGCTTTTTGAAACCCTATTCTTGCCCTTGTTGACATATTTTTGCCTCTCTGTTTGCCTTATTGTTAATATTATAATATAGCCTTTGACTCATATAGTCAACCACTATTTTACCAAAATTAATGAATAGTATCAACACCTGGAATAGGAGAATGAATCTCCTGGATTGAAATTATGTCATTAATTTTAAGATCTGGAGCCTGTTCTTCTAATGTAAGACAAGCATCTTTGAAATCCATCGCATTGACTTCTATTTCTTCATTACCTTCGATCTCAAAGATGAAGAGTTTAGGTCTATTTAGGACAATTCTCATTTCCTGGTTTTCCTTCCTTTTTTCTTTTTTGTGCCTTTTTGATTTTCCCGGTACATTTCGCCGGTCATTCCTGGTGGGATTATTTCTATTTTACCGCCCTTCTTGATGAAGTCCTTCAACATCGCATCAAGTTTTCTTTGTCTTTCTTCTAGCTCTAATGGGCCTACTGGTGGTTGGATTGACATTCTTGCCTTTCTGTTAATTTTTTATATTCTTAATTTATAAAGCCAGAAAGCTCAAATGTCAACTTCTTATTTTACCAAATTCGCTTCGTCTATATCCCAGCATTGATCGAAAGGAACGGTATATGTCTTACCCTTCGCTTCACCTTCTAGATCAGTGATTTTGAATAACTTGGTATTCATATCTCGGATTGTAATCAAGCCAAAACTCTCATACCACCCTGGGCCAGCCAAAGGTGTATCACTTAATCCTGGTGGGCGACCATAGATGTCTAACATCATCTCAGCCTTAAATTTACAAGCATAAGATTTGCCTGGTTTAATATCTTCTGGTTTAAGCATTGGTCTCTCCTTTAAAGAAACTATCAAACCCATCGTGGGCTTCTCGTTCTGAATCGTCTAGATACATATCTGTATCTCTATCGTAATACTTACCTTCCATTGGGTCGTAGTAGACCACCTTTCCGGATCGCCACATAAAGGGTCCTTCTAGATTTGGAATCTTCGTGTATCTTTTGGTGTCTATTGACGGTAGGATATAATATGCCATTGGTTGCCTCTCTCAGTTAAAAGGTGGGGGGCCTCTCCTAGAAAGTCGCCCCCCTGTGACTCGCCTAACTTAATTTCTGACATAGGTGTTAGGTCTAACAGGGTTTCTACTCCACTACCGATTAAAAGTCTCCTGGTGCGACTTGAACTGCACGAAGACCGTTTTCTCTCCACATCTCAACGACAGAAGTTCTGTCATCAAAGACCAACTCAGGTTTCCATCCTTCTGCTCGAAACTGATCTAACATATCTTTCTTCACAAAATGATCTGGACGAAAGTCTTTATCACTTCTTAATTTAATATCTCTGAAGACCAACTTCTGGCCCATCAATTGCATCAAAGTGATTGCTCGTTGACTCTTGTTCCTCCCACTAGCGATTAAGATATTATGACCCTGTTTCTGCAAGGCAATGGCTATCGCAAAGACATCTTCGTTTGGAGTATCGTCTTTCGTAAGCTCACGAAAGCTCTTCCAGTCTTTTGGTCTCTGCTCTACGAACTTCTTACGATGTTCGATATTCATCAAAGTCCCATCGATGTCGAATATTATATCCATTTGCCCTTACCTGGTTCTTAATTAGTTTTTTCTTGAACTATCGTTGCCCCTTGGTTCAATAAATCTTTACCTTGTTGAACTACCGTGTCCATTTCACCCGGGTTCTGATAAAGATAAAAAGCCAAAGCGCCTAAGCCCATAAAAATGATTGCTCTAATCACTTGATGCCTCCTTCTCTTGTTGGTTAAATTTGATCATCAGTTCTAGACCGATACCATTACCTAAACTCTCTGCCATATGTGGCCATTTTCTTACGAGAGTCTTTACAAAATCGTCTCTTTGCTCCAAGTTCATTCTTGCAATTTGTTCAACTAATTCGTTTGCCATAATTTTGCCTCTTCCTTATTATTCTTTTATTATAAGGTCACTGACCGATAAAGTCAACCATTAATTTCGGTTTTTTTTACGCCGCGATCTGTGATTCCGCTTCGGCGATGTGTCTGCAAGTCCTACGAAATTGATAGCCTTTACAAGAGCAAGATGATCCCCATCTCCCTCCGATTTGGACTTCGTATAGATTTCCTGTCTTACCCTTAACAGAGATTCTTTGTCCTTCACTATCTTTTCGTGCCGAAAGCGATTGTTTGGGGAATTCGGATTTTTCATCGTTCACCTCCACAATCCTTTCTTTTTGGATAACCCTAAATTCAAAATTAGGATCTCCGGTTGTGATTCCAACCTCTCCGGGTTTGAACCATTGTTGATATATTACCTTACCTTCGTAATAATTAAATTCTGGAATATGAAAAGCATAACGATCCCTATAAGGATACATTACATTTTCTACCTTAACCTTAATGAATTGATTTTCTTTTAGTTCCATTTGACCAGTGGGTGTTTTTTCATATTTTCAAAAATAGATCTCACCCTAGCATTATATCGTTCTTCGTCTAGAGCGAGATTCTTAAGTTTGGTCTTCCACATATTGAGAGTCAGCTCATCAAGATCTGGATTATTTTTTATGAGCCTTTCGATAGCCTTGGCTCTTTGAAATTGTTTCTCTTCTGAGAAAGGTCCCATTATAAACTTGCCTCGTAAATTTCGTCTTTTAATTGAAGAAGCCAATCTTTGGCTCCTTCCTTATCACCATCATCAATAGTGTCTATAATCATATCAATAATACCATCGACACCGTCGATACCGTTCAATCTAATTTGATTTAGTAATTCCAATTTATCCATATTAGGCCTCTTCTCCGATGCCTAATTTAGTAAGGTGGTTTCCTGGAACTCTCCATTGACCCTGTGTACCACAATCAATCAAAACATATTTTTGATTAATCTTTTTAACCTTACCTGAAACCTGGTTCCCTCTCTTACCAGTGAATCCTACAATATCACCAATTCTAAAAGACCTTACAGCCTGTTTGGCTATGTGAGTTCTTTTCAATTTAATTGCATCGATAACCTGGTTCAACTGATCGTTGTCCATTTGATATATTAGTTCGCTTGCCTTTGTGACTAGATTGTTCATATTATTTGTGCCTCTCTTTTTCATAATGTTAATATGCCTTATTATTCTTTAAGTATAAGGCCTCTTGCTCAAAAGGTCAACCCCTAATTTGTGCCATTTTCTTTGGAGTTTTCCAATTCCATTTTCTGTAATTCTTTAACCAATCCTAAAAAATTAGTGAAAACAGAGTTCATTTGAGTTTCAATCTTATCCTCTCCTGCCGGGATACATATCGCCGCCATATCTTGAGTCTTAACTTGCTCAAGGGCTGTCATGCAAACCTTTTGGTCTGGATAAGTCACTTGTAGATTTAGTGCCATCGAAATCAATAACCATTTCATTCTATTTCTCCGTTCAGTTTGATTAATTCGACATTTCCGTCTGGCTGTTTCTTATGCTTCAAATATCCATTCTCACATAGACTATCAACCGCTCTTCCGGCTCCTACTTTCACGCCTTTATCTTTTCCTAGTAAATATCCACAACCTACTAAAAGACTTGAATATATAAAAACCTTAAAAAGTAAATTTATATCACTTTCTATCACTCGGGTCCTCCTTGTTCCAACTTAATAATAATAAACTTATAAACCCATATGGTACCCCAACTATTAAGATGGAATATAATATAAGCATAATCCAATCAGGCATTTAAGAACTTTCCCAAGTGGTCGTCAACTCGTTCGCCTTTGCCAGGCGTATGGCCTAAATAATTGTCACCTTCCATTACTACCTGTGAAGTGCCAAATTCAGTTTTTAGAACCCAACCCATAGGGCCAAACAAAATTGCCTTGCCTTTTAGATTCGATCCTGACGAGTCTTTATACCAAACGGTATCGCCTTTTCGAATTTCATCAAATAATTCATCTTCCCACATACAATTACCTTTCTAATACCACATAGTCTCCGAAATATTTGTCAAAGACTTGTATTAAATGTTCGTAGTCACCTTCCTTCATTTCCTCTAAAACTTGGAATGGATTCAGCCCTAATTGTTTGGCCAACTTTGATGCATTGGCTAACAAGAAGAAAGCATTACCTTGAGGACCTGTTAAGTCGATGACTAATTCTTTTGGTGTCGTTTTCGATCTAATCATATTGTTTCTCCCTCTAAAACTTTTTCTTTAAAGTCTTTCATTGGCGATGCTTCATGCTCCTCAGCATAGGTATCTATTTCAACCATGCCATCTTCTTTAGCATATTCATCATCTTCATATGCAACCTTGCCTATGAATTCAGTATCGCCTGATTCCTGATAGTTGGTATCAACCATATAAGTTTCAACACCGTCTTTTTCTTCTGTGATGTTTCTAGATATTTCGCTATGATTAATTCCACCGCCATCTAGGAATTTTTGATCAGCTTCGTCCTTGTCTTTAGCAAGAACATCTTGTTCGACGCAGACCGTATAATAAGTTTTCTTTCTGTAAAGATTCTTACCTAGGTCTTCGACATTATAATATACTTCGGTATCTACTGACATTAGTCTGCCCTCGATCCCATATACGCCTTCACGCCGTATTTTTCTAAAACCTCAGCATAAGCCTGAGCACCAACTTCTTTACAATCCATTGATTGACCGTTGTGATTACCCGGGTTCCATTTAGTGACGCCTCTTGAATAAGACTTCTTAAAACCTACTGCCTCAAATGCCTTGCCTAATTTCGTTGACAATTTCATCTGTGGAAGTTCAACCCAGGCAAAACCACAATACATTGGTTCGCCGTATTCGTTTCCGCCCGTCTTTTCATTCCAATCATTAAGATAATTTAGAATGGCTGTTTTCGCCGCCATTTCTGCTTCGTTAGTTATGCTTGGTACCATGTCTGGTGTTATTGTTTGCCCTTGTATCATATATTTTTGCCTCTCTTTTTTGTTTGCCTATTGTTTAATAATAAAGCCAGTCGCTATAAAAGTCAACCATTATTTTACCAATATCTATGCGAGTAAATTGAAATTGGTAATATCAAATGCCCACTGATTCCATGGTTCTGTCTTGCTAGGTCTCAGTAAAGACTTTTTCACCTTGTAGCCAGTGAAAGTTTCTAATGAAGAAACTATTGTATCTGCCTCTTCTTCATTAATGTGATCGCACCACATAGTTCCATATTCGAACCAGGGTTTAATTCTTTGGCCATGTTCCATAGCCACATCAAATTTCACGAAATCCATCGCTTCTCTTTCAAATGCCATTATGCTACCTCCTTGGTTATTAATGGTTGAAATTCTTTCTCCATGCTATATGGAAGACCTAAGTTATAACAAATATAACCGGCATCCCATTCCTTATCTAAATCTTCTGCTTGAAGTATCCAACGAATAGCATCTTCCCTGCTACCTGCCATTGGAAGATATTCTTTGATAGAAGTTTCAAATCGTTCGACCGCCTCTTTTTCCATCTTGGCTTCAAGTTCCATTTGCTCATCACAAGCCTTAGAAATATAGTCGGCTTCGTCCTTCAACTCTTGAAGGCTCATAGCATTAAAATCATAATGACGACCTTTACAGCCAAAGGCAGTCTTGTGGGCATCATATATATAAGTGGCCAACTCATCTCTCTCTAACTCATCAAGAGTAGTGATTTTTCTTTCCACCCAATACGCCTTATCTTCAGGGTATAAACCAGCCCAACGGTTTTTAGGATCTTCCGCGATCCAAGCCTTTGTTTTAATGTTTCTGGATTTAATTTCTTGAAGTAATTCTAACATATTTTAAGCCCTCTTTTTCCTAATTGTTATATATAGTATAAGGTCAAAGATCCAAAAGGTCAACCTTTTTTTGGCCTTGTAAACCATTGATTTTATTGGATAATTGAAAAAAGATTAAAAAAAGATTTGGCAGAGGAGCAAGGAATCGAACCTTGATCTAGGGTTTTGGAGACCCGTGTAATACCATTATACCACTCCCCCTTAACTTAATAACCTGGGACACAATCTTTTGAATTGCAACCCCATTGGAAGCCGTTTCGCTTCGCTGACTTCAGAGAGCCTAAATCTTCATTTGGAATAAAGATAAAATTCTCTCCACAAGTATAACAGACATCGCCTTCTTTGTCACCATAGGCGGCTGTTGAGCCAGTGAGCCATTCATATTTGGGGTTAGTGGACATAGTGGAAACGGAGCAACCCGTAGTGAAGATTCCTAACAATATTATTGCAATATATTTTTTCATTACGGGCCTCCTAATGCCTCTTTTATAGTAGTTTAATTTAATTGAGCCTATTTGCCTTGAAATAAGGATTTTATTTGAGTCCAGTTTCTAGCCAATTGAGCTTTACCTTCTGCCCAGCTATTTTTTTGGTACTCTATAATCTCCTGTTTTTCAGTGACGACCCAATTATTGATCTTGTTAGACCAGTTTTCCTCTTCTGCATTTACATTTGAAATCATTGCAATACCAACGACTACCGCAAATGTCAGAATCATAAGTGTTCTCATCATATACTTTATAATAAGCTCACCGTCTAAAAAAGTCAACCTATTTTGGCAAGGTTAGTTAAAAATAAATCGAGAGGCTGTGGATGACACCTTGACCTGCTGTACCGCCCATAAAATGGAAGGTTTTTGGTCTCAGGCGGTGACCCTTACAGCGGGGCCTTTTGGTAAAATTATTCTTCGCCGGGGTAAAAAGTGTTTAATTTCAACCACTTAGACGAATCTGCTTCACAACTCTCTGTCAAGCCCAATTCAGTCTGGGGCCAGTCACCAAATTCTTGGAGGGCCTGGCAAACTAAATCTGAGTAGACAAAAATTTTAGATGGTGGTTTTCCAGTAGTGACCATCTCTTTTATTTTGGACAGTGACCCCTCACATAATGAAGTAGTGAAGGTTTTTATAGCAGTGACCCCATTATAGGTACTAAAGTCTTTACTGTAACGATCGCCGTGTAACCACGTGCAAGGTGTTATAGGCATTTGGTTTATCTTGATGTCCTCTGCAACTAGACCGTGTAAGTGTACTTGTGTAAAGCCCATATCCTTTAATCTATCGTAAGTTTTAGGACCTATACAATGTACTACTTGATCTAACAACGGTACTATATCGTAGTCATAGTGCTTAATTGCATCAATATGAGTAATTAATAGTGGTTGTTTCCAACTCTGTCGGTGTTTAGTTGGGCTAGTTTCCAAGCAAGGTAGCCAAATTTCACCCTCTTTTAGGTTATTTGGTTCGTTTATTTGTGTATAAACTATCATATGCTGAAATATTTAGCTACAAGTTCTAGGTTAAACAACTAAAATAGGTTATTTGAAAACCGTACAGCGGGGCCTTGGTTAAATACTAATACAAGAAAGACAGTACTACGTTCTAGTAGTACCGGAAGGAGAACTCCAATGACACAGTTAAGAAACCTAGCAATCAACCTAGAGGTTGGGCAAGAAATACAAGTGGGGAAATACAATGACAAAGCAAAGATTACAAAGATCGAATACTTCGAGAAATCAGGAGACATTTCTATTAATACAACGAAAGGTCCTCGTAAAGTGCTAACATTTAAACTATGTGACGATGGAGACAGATACGACAACCCAGCAGACAAATATAGATAAATATATTTGCAATGAAAATAGTTGATTTAGACACTAAGGCAGAGCTCGAAGCTCAAGCATCGAAGAAACTATGTAGGTCTTCTAGACCTGATAGTTCATTAGGTGCATCGAATTTAGCTTCTTGTAAGTCGCAAGGTCTACGAACACGATCAGGAAGTAAAAGCCATAAGGTTGGCAAGAAACGTGTAACGGTAGGCGGAAAGAAAATAAAAGGCAAAAAGTATGGCGGACCATTACCAGACTGGAGTTAGAAACGTGAATACGAAATATAGTGGGCAGTTATTAATTGCTGGCCCTGTACTAAACAGTAGTCCCGTGTTTGCTCGTTCTGTAGTTTATATCTACGAGCATAGAGTAGACGGCGGCGAAGTCATGGGAGTCATTTTAAATAAGCCAAGTCAGTTTAGATGTTCAAGTCTAGGACTTCTTAAAGATATACCTTTTGATCCTGCATTGGAAGAAACATTTGTTCACAAAGGCGGACCTGTTAATGATACATCAGTTCTGTTGTTACATACGAATGAATGGCAAAGTACTAACACATTAAAGAGCGGCAATGAATTAGCTATGACAAGTGATATGCTTATGATAGAAAAACTATCAACTGGTAACACTCCTAAGGGTTGGAGAATGTTTGCTGGTATGAGTGTATGGACTGAAGACCAATTAGCTAATGAAATACGACAAGGTGCTTGGTTGTTTGCACAGCCTAGTAACCATAGTGTGTTTGACTTTAATGAAGAAGAGCAATACTTAAAAGCTCTTGAACTGTGCAGTAGACAAACATTTTCTAAATACATTTAGGAAATATACGTAGGAGGTATATTACCATGTTTAAATTCTTAACAATACTATTTCTAGTGTCCACCATATCATTTAGTGCATTAGCCAGTCATACAGACGAAGAAGATAATGTTAATCCAACACCAACACCTGAACTAGGACCACAACCTGAAGCAGGGCCATTTCAAAAATTGCCTATGCTAATTGATTGTAGTAGTGCAGAAGCTACACTTGATATGATTAAAAGGTACGAAGAAGTGCCCTTCTTACAGATGGAAGTATCAATTCAAATACCAGGTGGATCAATACTAAAACAGCCAGGAGTTATGTTTATGAATACTAGAACATTAACTTGGACTTTAGTTGCTTTATTTCCAGAAACTAATGGAGCCTGTGTCTTACAGAATGGGATAGGTATTACCCCAGTTAATCCTAATAGCGGTACGTAAAGTTTAAAGTTACTTCGTAGTAGCCATATTACTTAAAGGATTTTCTAAAGCAGTTTTAATTTGCTTTTCGATCTTCGCTTCAAGGTCAGCCATTTCTTGTTTGATGTCTTTAATTGCATCGCTGATGTCTGTGTTAAGTTCTCTACTGTCGTTCTTAACTCTACTTTCAACATCTTCAACGATCTTTTCGATACGTCTTACATCACCACGTAAGTCGTTTTTAAGCTCTTTGGCTACATCAGCCACTAGTGTTACTTCTTCTAGTACCATATCAAGCTCTGCTTGTACAGTTGCTAACTTCTTATCAAAGGTGCTTAAATCAGGAGCAACATAGGTATTAATCTTTTCTTCCATCATTTGGTATCTATTGAAAAGCTCAAAGCCTCCCCAAAGACCACCAATAATAGTACCTACTAATGGCAGTACTAATAATAGTTTACTACCACCAACTTTTATGCCCTTATATTCTATTTCTGCCATATTTTTCTCCGTTTGTATTTAGTTCAAATCGTATTGCATCATGATCATTTCGTCCATAATTTTGTCTTGTGCCATATCATATAGTATGCCTGCTGGATCTAATAGCATAGGCATATCTTGATATACTTGCACATCAGTATACCAATCTAATGGTAATGAATTTTGTTTGTCTAGATATGCTTTGAATGATTTAGTATCTGTTAAGCTAGATATAAGTGCAATTTTAGTTGTTTCGTTAATAGCACTATAAGTATCTGCCATTGCGGCTAGTATTTTAGTAGCAATCTTCTGTTTAGCTTCTTCTACTTTCTTTGCTATAATCTTTTTCTTCTCAGACTTGGATTTTTCGTTTTTCCCCTTGTTATTTTTGTCTGATTTAGAATCTCCGTCTTTTCCTTCAGACTTTTCTCCCCTGGAAGAAGATTCGTCTTTGTCCCCGTCGGATTCTGTATTTCCTGTATCTTCGGTTTCGGATTCGGTTTCTGATTCACTGGAATCTCCATCAGCGTCAGTATCTCCCTCTGCTGATTCCTCTGATTCACTGTTACTACTTTCCACTGGCTGTTCAGCATTTTCACTGGACTCTTGTACGTTTTCTGTTGACGACTCAGACGTTTCTGTACTCTCTGAGCTTTCGCTTTCGGAAACATTCTCTTGCGTTGACGACTCATTATTATTCCCCTCACTTGTACTTACCTCACTTGTCGCCGACGTTGTTGATTCTGTTGATGTTGATTCAGTTGTTGCTTCTGCAACTTGCATTTCAGTTGTTGCTTCTGCAACTGCACTTTCAATTGCTCCACCTACCTGTGCTCCAACTGATGCTTCAACAGTTGCCACTTCAACTTGCATTTCAGTTGTTGTTGTTCCACCTGAGTCAGCACTAAAATCTAAACTTATTGACGCAACTGCATCAATTGTAACTACACCTGTTTCTAAGTTTGTTGAAGCCATCTCAACATTTACATTACCAGCTGTTTCGTCAACCTCAACAGTGAATTCTAAATTCATTCCACTACCTTCGGTACTAGCTATTTCTACTTCAAATGACTCAACTGGTTGTGTCATTGGAGTTGTATTTGTATCTGTACCTGGTTGTATAATAGGACTATAAACTAAAGAAGTGTCATTTTCTATTGTTTCTAAAGCAGAACTTACACTATTTACAATAGTCTGATTAATTGTTTGTACTACTGATTCTATTACATCATAAGTTAAGATCAGGTTAAAGTTTTCTACATCTGTGGACCAGCCATGATTTCCGTACTGAGTAGACCAACTTGGATCTTGTGCAAGGTATGTTGCTATTAGCTGTGAATTTTCACCATAGGTATTAGTAGTAATATCTAAAGTTGTACTATATGTTTGGTGGGAGGAGTGCGTTATGTTCCAAGTATTAGTTTCTATTGTATTAGCACCTGTGTCTGGATCATAAAGTTTTAACGAAATTGTAAAAGTTGTAGGGTTAGTTGTGTTGGGATAGGAATCTCTAATTTCTGCATTAGCAGTAGCACTAAAGCCATAATTCATTTCCTCCTGAGTCATCCAATGATCCATGTCAGTTGTATATACGTGTGACCCTGGACCTTGTTTAACATGAAGGTCGTCCCAAGCGGCAGTATGTCGTCCACAACCTGCTGGATCATTATAAAAAACTCCGTATTGCGGGGCACTTGGATCACCGTATTGACAATTTACTTTAGCATTAGCTGGACTGTTTACTCCAGTACTATTAAGGTTAGAACTTGTAATAATATCACCTGTAGACTTATCTTCTTCAGTTACAGTAATGACCGTTTGAGTTATTTGGTTAGTTGTAGTTACATTTTCTACAACTGTTTCTGTATATTTGTTTGTAGTAATAGTTTCTAAGTTATCACCAACCTGTGAAGTAGAAGTTCCTGTAACTTCACTAGTTACAGCCACAGAAGTTACAACACCGCCATTGGGTCCTGTGCCTCCGACTGTATATTGTTGATCGTATGCTAGGGTTGGATTAGAGTAAAAGCAACAGAATAGCACCAATACCGATGCTCCAAGTAGTTGCCTTATTCTTCCATTCTTTTTCGTATGCTTCAAGATCATTTTCTTTTAACCATTTCTCATAATCAGGACGTTTCTCTGGATTTTCAGCCCAAGCCTTAGCGGCCTCAATACCAATCTTTCCTTTATACGGACAAGGTGTTCCTGCCATTTCCATAGCATTAAATACTCGTGCATCTTGACATAATAGACTGACCGCCGCAACCTTCATACCCATACCATATAATGATCTAGATAGTTTCAGTCTTTCACAGTTTAAGTCTCTTATTGTAGTTCCACCTGCAATACCAAACACCTGGGTTTGTACTGCGGCACTTGTACCAGTTGAACAAACATCTTGATTATTAATCATTACGTTTGGTGCTGATGCAGTTGGTGGAGTCTTATCGACAGTTGTTGTTCCTGTAACAGTAGATGTTACTGTATTTTCAGCATAAGCTAGGTTGCTCGTAAATAAACCAAGTATTGCTACTGTCAATATAAGTTTTAACATTTTAATTTTCATATATTTTCCGTGTAATCCCTAATCTGGTAGAGTTGTGCCCTTCGTATTATTATTTATCAGATGTAACAAAAGTTACACCGTTTAGTACCTATTTAATTTAAATGCGTACTTAATAGACTAAATATTATTAGCGACCCTTAGAGGCACATATTAAGGAGGCATTATGTCTAAAATCTCGTGGACAGATCTAGCTAAAAACTACCGTGAACAGAACGAAATCGTTGATGAATTCGATAAGTGGTTTACAGGTCCCGATTTTCAAGAAAAAACATTACCTGAAGAATTAGAAAAACTAGAACGCAGGGCTATTGAAGATAACCTTGCTCATTATGATGGTAATAGAACAAAAACAGCCATTGCATTAGGCATTGGCAGGACTAATTTAATTAAAAAGTTAAAGAAATACTCTTTACTTTAACCAGGCAACTTTTTCGCCTGCTTTTATTCTACGTGAGTGTTCCTCGACAGAGCCGGGGTATCTCCAAGCCCATATAGCCACGAGTGCCATAAAGCCTCCGCTCCACATAATAGCTTTAAGATTCTCTGTTGCGAACCAGGTAAACACCAAGGTTGATGCCATGACTAGAATCATTGCATATTTCCCTTTAGTAGGGAATACTCTTTTCTTAGTCCAGTTAGTTAGAAACTTGCCAAACCAAGGGTGATTATATAACCAAGCCTCCATACGTGGAGAACTTTTGGCAAATGCCCAAGCGGCAATGACTAAGAATATACTAAATGGTATGCCAGGAGTAATAAATCCTATGTAAGCAATACCCACACACAGGAAACCTATTCCCATATACATATACTTCTTTATTTTATTCATTGTTTTCTTTCGTGTTGCTACAATACTTTTTCTAGAGCATCGCATAGTGAATGCATCATTGCATTCGTGTGGAATGGAGTCGGAGCAAAACGTAGACGTTCTGTGCCTACATCAACAGTTGGATAATTTATTGCCTGAACATATATTCCATATTCATTTATTAATTCATCACTAATCTGTTTACACTTTTTGGCATCGCCCACAGTAACCGGAACAATGTGTGTTTCGTTCTCCATTATTGGAATTCCTCTGTTTCTAAATAAATTCTTTAATCTTTTAGCACGTTCTTGATGTTTTTCTCTTAGGTCGTTGTGATCTTTTAAGTACTTGACACTTGCCAATGCTCCTGCACAAATAACTGGACTCATTGATGTTGTAAAAATAAAGCCAGAGGAGACAGAACGAATTGCGTCTATAACGTCAGACTTCCCTGCTATGTATCCGCCCTGAACTCCAAAGGCTTTACCTAATGTGCCATTCAGTATGTCGATTTGATCCTGTGATCTTAGCTTTGCTGAATATCCAGCACCTGTTTCACCATACAGGCCAACGGCGTGAACCTCGTCGAGGTACGTGATGGCATTGTACTTCTTAGCCAATGCAACAATTTCTGGTAATTTACTGACGTATCCATCCATGCTATACACGGACTCAAAGACTATGCAAGGTGTTCCTTTGACGTCTCGCAGTAGTTCCTCTAATTGCTCTAGATCATTGTGCTTGAAAATTTTCTTTTCAGCACCACTGTGTCTTATTCCTTGTATTAAAGAAGCATGATTCTTGCTATCACTTAAAAACACAATGTCGGGAATGATACGTTTCAAAGCAATTAGTGACCATTCATTTGCCACATAAGCTGATGTAAAGAGTAGAGCTGACTGTTTGCTATGCAATTTGGCTAACTCGTGCTCTAGTGCTACATGATAATGACTTGTTCCAGCGATGTTTCTAGTTCCACCCGAACCGGCACCTGTTTGATCAAGGGCGGTATGCATGGCATCGAGCACCACTTTGTGTTGTCCCATTCCAAGATAATCATTAGAACACCAATTTACAATGTTTTTAATTGCGTACTTCCCGTACCATATCGCATTGGGATAATCTCCCCTCTCGCGGAGTATATCGTTAAAGACACGGTAATTACCGTTATCTTTTAGTTCTTGTATCTTTTCTTTGAACTTTGTTAAGTCTATCATCTGTAGTATTTATGTGGGTAGTTTTCTTTGGAGGCTCTATATGATGAACAAACACTCCTCCGTGATGATAGTGGACTTGATAGCCATTCTGGTGCAATTCTTTACTGACTTGATCGCATTGTTTCCAAAAATCTTTTAAAACTTTAAACCATTTTAGCATATAGTATATATTTATATTGTCTTTGCCCACCCATTCTAAATAAATGGAGTCTGCTTTGTTGAATATCTCTAAAAATATTAATTGCTTCTTGTGGTATTGTATCCTTGAACCTACCATCAATAGTTGCTATATCATATTCCATAGCTGAAATTGTTTCTTGTGTTTGATCTTCTTCTAATTCTATTGTATAATTCTTTTCAACTGCATCTTTAAACTCATTGATACTAGTTCTATCAAAGAAGTCGCTAACAATAATTGTACTATTATACTTTGTATTAAAGAACCCCTTTTCAAATAACAAGTGAGCTGAACACATCGATAGTATAATATCGTATTGTTGGTTTAGTTCTTCGCCTTGTAGGAATCTTTGTTGTGGATAATGTTGTCTAGCATATTCGATACATTGTTCTTCGTTGTCAATACCTGTTATACTAACGTTGTGATATTTTGCAATAGTATTAACACCGCGACCCCAACCACAACCCATATCAACGATACGTTTAGCACTTATATCTACGTCTTTAACTAGGTTAAGGTAAGCCCTGACTTGCATTGGCCAATCCATGTCTTCTGCATTAAGTACAATCTTAGAATCATTTAGGCCGTGATTCTGCATAGGTTTCCACGATAAATCTTTTACATATTCTTCGAATAGTTCGTTGTTAGATAAGTTTATAGGGGGATTGTTGAGCTGTGTTTTAGTTGCTCGTATGTCTTTAATGTCTGACCTTGCTGAAGTAAGTTTAGCAAATAATTCAGCTTGTTGTTTTTTATTTAATGAACTAATACCGCGTGTTCCCATAGTTAAATACTTATAGAAAATTAAAGGCCTGCTCCAAGTAAATGAAACAGGCCTCCCGCCTTTATATGTATATATAGACCTCTCTATGAGTAGGTTTGCATTCTGTTTTTTAAGTCGTATGCCTACGTGTCTTTACTACGTTGGCGTTAATAAAAGTTCTTTAGTCATTATGCTAATATACCGTTGGTCCTTTGTTCTTCGTTAGTCTTTCTTGTTGCTTGTTTCTTCTTTTGGATTACCGTTTACGAAATTGTAAAACTTCTCCGCATTTTCCAAAACTTGATCAGTTGTTGGAACATCAGGCATCTTGACATTAATTTCCAATTGGCCTGTCTCCTTGTTACGTTTAGTTGTTTGTTCCCAGCCCATCCACTTGTTTGAAAATTCAAATTCTGTGAACTGTTTGGCCATCTCCAAAACATCTGTTCTTATTTCGTATCCGTTTTTATTGAATTGTACCTTAGATGATACATTATCTTTCTGATTTGACATAGCTGTCTCCTTTTTCTGTGTTTGTGTGTGTTGCTATATTATATACTAATATAACACTTTTATTTATAAAAATCAACAATTTAGATCACCAAAACTGATACCTTAGACCATTTATGGTCAGTTTACTTCGAGAATTTGGTATTTAAATATTACACGAATTCACGTTAGAGTGAATTTGTATAACAGTTAGAAAGGAGATCCATATGGATATCTTAACTAAAGTAAAAAATTGGGCTTCAGCATTAGCTGATGTAGGTGTTAGTTTACTTGCATTAGGAATAGTACTAGAAGTTCTATTTTCTGGACAGAACATACCGTTCTGGCCAAACATTAGCGTTATTTCTAACGTTCAACAAATAATTGCAGGTTTCTCAGCACAAGGTTTAGTTGGGTTAGTTGCAGTTTGGGTTCTATATTCAATTTACACAAAAAAATAATATAAGAACAATCTAAAACAGGTTGTGGCGAGCGGGTAATAACCATCTTGCCACAGCCGAAATATTATATAGGCTAAATAGTAGTGAAGATGTTTTCAAGAAATCCTCACAAACAATAACTTATATAATTTATTAAAGTAAGACTTAAGGAGAAATATAATAATGAAAAAATTATTATTTGTAATGCTCTCTCTTGCATTGTTTAGTTTTCCGGCGTTATCAAAGAACTATGATAATACTGGTTACTCAATGAGTGCTGAGGGAGAAAAATATGGACTTTCAATTGGTACTGGAGCGACTCGTGATTTTGCCGATAATGCTCAAGTTATTGAAATCCACACTAACGGTAACACTATTGACGTAGGTGTTGCTTACATCGATGATGGAACTAACACTGATTACAGATATACAGCTGGTGGCGAAAAAGATTTAGGCACAATTGGCAGTATGAATGTATACGGTGGTGGTGACGTTCACTTTACCACTGGTGACACAATGGCTAAAGACGAGTTGAGATTATCTCCGTTCGTTGGTGCTGAAACATCAATGGGTACAAACCTTACACCATTCGTTGAATTAGGTTATGACTGGAAATCACTTGAAGGTGATTACAGAGACTTTGACCAAGCTGATTCATACGCATCTGTTGGAACTTCAATTTCATTGAGTGAAACAAGCTCAATCAGAGTGAGTGTTAACAGAGAGATGGATAAGGATTGGAACGCCACAGACACTGAAGCTTCAGTAGGATTTTCAGTATCGTTTTAATTTAACTTAAATTAATTTAGGGGCAGTAGTTTTACTGCTCCTTTTTTTATCTTATAGGGGAAAAACATGAAAGACATGATGAAATCAAAAAAGTTCTGGATAGCAGTTGCAGTAGTTGTAATTATATTCGGATATACTATGTGGACAGGTCAACCTGCTCCAGAAGTAGCACAATAATCTAATCAAAAAAATAGGGCAGTATTTCTACTGCCCTATATTCAATTTACACAAATAAATTTATTTTTTCTTACCTGATAGCCATTCGGCTTCTTCGTTAGTATAAGGCCACATATTACGCCGCCTTACCTTTCCAAAAAGCAACTTGTTTGCCTCTCAAATAATGTTTTGAAGGATCATAACTTCGCTTAATAGCTTTTAACTTCTCTAAACGTACAATCGCTGTTTCTTTTTTAGTTTGAAGCTCAAGTTTCTTAATTAATAAGTGTTTAGCTTCATCATGAAACCCTTGGCGTGATAATTCACTAGCCGCTCTGGCGTAGCCTACTATCTCACAAAAGTTTACTATACGTCTAATTATAAGCATTTGACATAATCCTTTCTAAGTTCAAGTGTAGTTTTGGGTGGTTTACCATTGGTGGCTAACATATGATTATATGCATAGTACCAATCGTTCTTATATTCAGTTTTGGCCCATTTCTCAAACTCTTCACTTCGTCTATTACTTGCAGACTTGTGATTCATCCAAGACACAAGGCCACTCCAAAAGTGTGACATTTTTATCTCCTATATCATGGATGCTTAAGGAAAGCAATACCCCTAGTCTTTTCTAGGCGTCAGTGGTCTTTTCCACCGTCAATGTCACTTTGGACATCGTCATTTGCTATTTTAGGAGTGCTCTCAACTCCCTGGTCAATCCCAGTGTGTATGTGTGTCATCGGAAAAACTTGACAAGCTCTTGCGTCGACATAGCTATTTATAATCTGCGTATAAAATCTGTGCGTTAGTTGAGCAAATAAGCTACACTTTTTTTGCAACTCTGAATTGCAAATTTGTAACTAATGACTTTTGGCAACATTGTAATCAAACTGCAACAAAACTTTTCTTGACTTTACGTAAATAAGAGTGTAAATTAATATTTGAATACGAACTTCAGACAGGAGTATATGTGGAAGTATTAACACTATGGATGGCCATAGGCTTTTTATTCGCGGCCTACTCCGTCATCGCAAACGATTCCGTACAGACCCTTGGTACGTGGATTGCATCCAACCATGAACGATATGACTGGAAAATCATGTGGGGAGCCGCAAGTGCTGTCCTGCTATGGGCTCTATGGTATGGTTGGTATACTAATGGAGGGGATATTTCATATGGACGACTGAACAGGATACCGTGGCAGGAAGTACAATGGTATCATGCGGCCGCTCCAGGACTACTATTAATATTAACAAGACTAGGCGTTCCAGTAAGTACATCATTTTTAGTATTAAGTGCTTTCGCTAGTACATTTGTATTAGAGAAGATGCTTATGAAAAGCATGATGGGTTATGCAGTAGCAGGTGTATCAGCTTATGCTATATGGTACGGTATTACTAAAGTGATGGACGAGTCTGCTTCAGTTAAAGAAAGTCATAAAGCATATTGGCGAGTAGGACAATGGATTACCACAGGAGTATTGTGGTGGACTTGGTTAAGTCATGACATGGCCAACATAGCAGTTTACCTACCTAGACAAGTTCCTATAGATATGATGATAATGGTATCATTAATATTTGTACTAGGGCTAGGTTATATGTTTAGAGAACGTGGCGGTAAGATACAACAGATAGTCATAGAGAAACACAATACAAGATATGTTAGAAGTGCTTGTCTTATAGACTTGTTTTACTTTGTAATACTTCTATTCTTTAAAGAGATTAACGATATACCTATGTCAACTACTTGGGTCTTTGTAGGATTGTTAACAGGACGTGAACTTGCTATTGCTACATTTACAGACAAAACAAAGTTCAAAGGTGTGTTTCCTTTTATTGCAAAAGACTTCTTTAAGATGATGATTGGCTTAGGTGCATCAGTAGGAATAGTTTTAGCAATACATTATATAATAGTTCCAAACGGACTTCATTAAATTACTTTTTAACTTGGCGAAGTAAGCCTTTAAATAATATTAATGGCACTCGAAAAAAAGGTATGGCAAAAGATTAAGCGGAAGGCTCCTAAGGTTCCTGATATAACCTGTCCCTCGATTGACGATGTGCTATCACGTTTAGAAAAACTACAATCCACTAACAAAACTTTATCACAATTCCAGCACGATGTTATAATGCGTCGAATGGAAAAGTTACGTAAAGACAACGAAGCTTTACGTGAAGGTGGACAGTATTGGTACGAACTATCTAAGAAGTGGCTAAAGCCATAAGCATATTATAATATGCTAATATCCTTATAAGAACAAACTTTCCTTTTTGGTAATATAAATAATAATATGCACTTGACATTATTTGTTATTGTGCTAACATAGTAATACATTGTGAAACTACAGGTTAAGAGCCGGGAGAACACAATGAGAAAACTTCTATTAAACATAAGGTACTTCATAGCACCAACGTTGATATTAGTAACACTCGCAGGAGTGTTAGCAGGAGGCGTTTGGGTATGGACAGGTGTAGGCTTGTTGGGAGCAGGCATTATACTTGACACTCTTATCACACACCAAACACGTGGTGTAGGTTTTGATGAGAACGGTGATACCTTAGGGATCCCCTGGTTACAAAATGCAGTAATGTATTTGATGTTACCAGTCTTTGTAGCACTTCAACTTGCTCTAGCTTATCAAATATATAATGGTATGCACGGAGCAGAGCTTTTAGGTGCTGTATTATCAACAGGTATATTTGCAGGCATAGGTATAATCTATGGGCATGAACTATCACACACCAAAGGCTTTAGCTTTATTATAAGTCGTTGGATGATGGCGTTAAGTGGTTCAGCACATTTCTGTTATGCTCATGTTTACAATCATCATTTAGAACTAGCTTCTGAAGATGATCCTGCAACTGCACCTCGTGGACGCGATATCTATTCACACTATGTCAAATCACATCTAGGACAATCAAAGTTCTTGTTTGATATGGAAAGAGCTAGATTGAAACGTTTAGGTAAACCTTTCCTGACGTTAAGTAACAGATGGATTAGAGGTTACTTTATGAGTATACCAACACTTGCATTATTCTTTTATGCAGGCGGATGGTTAGGTGTTGCGTGTGTGGCTCTTGTTTGGGTTATATCAAACTTTGAGTTAGAAGCACTTAACTATTTAGAACACTATGGTTTAATTCGTGTTAAAAATCAACCGATAGACTATAGACACAGTTGGGATAACTCAACATTGTTTACTTCATGGTTCTTTATAGAGATTGGTCGTCAAGCTGATCATCATGACAGAGGAGAAACTCACTTCTGGGAACTAGATGAAGTAGGTGCACCAAACACAGGAGTAGGATACTTCACCTTGTTTGCACTTGCACTAATACCTCCGTTGTTTGATAAGTTTATGAAAGACAAGTTAGACGACTGGGATAAAAACTTTGCCACAGAAGCAGAGAGAGAAATAGCTAAACAATTCTAATTGTTAAACATCTCGGGGTGTCGTTTATCGGCACCCTTTCTTATGCTATAAAGACGTGATACTTTAGTATAGTATATATAAATCCTAGAAAGAATATACTCATTCCTATTCTGTGTACCTGTTTATTAGGAGATAGCACCATAGGTAACATTATTATTAACATAGCAACACGACCTATTACTTTAGCACTTATTATATCACCTTCGTTATAAAATACAAAGAAGTTAGCTATTAAGAATATTTGTAATACCCAAGCAAGTCCTAGTATTACTTTGTGATATTGATAGTAATGGTCTTGTAAGTTAACACTTTTATTATCGTGGTTATATGGTATACTTACTTCTGCTATAAGAAACATAAGCATTGGAACTGCAAGAAATAATATGTATGTGAATAGATTCCAGTTGCTATCAGGATAGAAGTTTACATCTTGAAGTGGTGTTGCTGTCCACCAGAATAGTATCATCGTGAATATTGTTATAAAGCAGAACAATGTATGTGGCCAGTAAAAAGTGACCTTCTCATTATTAGTGCTGTTATTGATTGCTATTAAACTTGTTATGCTTGTCATCATACGTACAAATGCAAAGCCAAGAATTAGAAACGCAACAGTTGATAAATGTGCAAAAACTATTTTTCTTCTCCTGTATAGTATATATCCTTTCTGTTCATAAGACGTTCATTTTAAAAAAGATATATATTATTAGTACATTTATTGTACTGTGGACCGCGGTCGTTAGACAACCGGCACGTAACTTCTAACTTGGAGACATACGATGCAATGGAACACTCCACAAATCGTAGAGGTATGTATTGGATTAGAAATTAATTCTTATGCCTGTGCTGAAATATAGGTTGACATTATAATACATTGATAGTATTATTATAATATTAACTCGGAGCCAACCCACAATAGGGAAGGCTCCTTTTTTTATGAAAGGCGTATAAAATGAAACTTTATAGTTTAGAATTAGTTATATTCGGCTGGTTAGCATATAATATATTTGTAGAGATACACGACTGGTTAGCTGAATCCTTTGACGGTCAAGACAATGAACAAGTTGTTGTCGCACCTAAACCTGTAGCACCTTTTCCAAATGTTAAGTAAATTTATTGTTATCGTTTGGTTATCATATAACTACGAGAACCCTGTTATAATAGGTTCAGTAGAAGATTGTGATACAGGAAAAAAAATAGCAGAGCAACTACAACCTAATCATAAGGCCTTTGGTTGCTTTACTGAAGAACATTGGAACAAACAAAAGTTTGCTATTCTGAATTGGTAAGACTTGCAGGTAACTGGGGGATTTGTACTTTACGTTTCCAAAAGATTTTAGGATCATTAGTTTGACAAGTAACTTTAACTAGTCCTTGCATTTCTTTTTCTAAAGTTGGAATAAAATTCTCTTGTGCAAATACTTTACGTTCTTCGCACTTTTCAAATGACTCATACTTCATGCTCGACCATCCATCTGGTTGAGCAAAGTCACCCGGGGTCCAAACGCCATTAATCAAGAAATAAAATACCAACCAAACATTCACTACTGAACCTCTTGTGGTTAAAAGTTAAATATTATCTTTGTTAGGTACTATTGAGCTATTCCCAAATAAATCTACCGCTTTCCAAGATGAGTAAATTTTCCATCCTGCTACTTTAGGATCTGCATCAAGCATAGCTAAATGAAAAACTCTATCTGAGGCTTTCTTTGCTCTTGCTATTAATTCTGCATCTTCTTTATCTTTAAGTTTCCAACGATACTGTCTTATTGTTTTATATAATAAGTCATGTATAATTGCCGCTCTTGCTACGTCAAATGGAGCAATAAAGGCCCACATAGCTCTTGGCACAGAAGCTAAATCTGTAACAAAACCTGTTTTAACTGTAATAGTTTCAGTTTTATTAGTTTCACGTTTAACTTTAACACCAACATCTTGTAGTGATTTGATTTCGTCTACTGTAAGGTCCTTTGTAGTGTATGACAAGTCACGACCTAACACCCATTTTCTAGGCGGATTGAACTCTGCCATAATTTTATTATTAAATTTTCCCATATACTCTTGCCCCCTTTGTGCAAGTATATTTATCTGCACACATAATATTTTTCAAGAGGTAATATAACTTAAAGTTATATGGAGTTACCGGGCGGAATCGAACCACCGTACAAGGATTTGCAATCCTCTACATAACCACTCTGTCACGGTAACATTGGTAGCAGAGGCAGGATTCGAACCTGCGACCCCCGGCTTATGAGTCCGGTGCTCTAACCACCTGAGCTACTCTGCCAAAGGATATGGAGCGGGTGAGGGGAATCGAACCCCTATCATCAGCTTGGAAGGCTGTCATAATACCATTATACTACACCCGCTTTTAGGTCTAATACTACTTATATTACTATATACTAGTAGCTACGTCAACCGGTTTGTTAGTTATTTTTATTTTGATAACACTAAATACAGTATAAGGAACGAAAAGCCATGAGAAAACGTACAAGATCAATACTAGAAGAATTGAATAGCATTCATAGAACTACCAATAATGATGCTCTTATTCAATCTACTGGAAATAACATTATTGAAAGTGCTATTAACTTATTAAATAGGATCACTGAGAGCTATGATCCAGAAACTGCACAAGAGATTGAAAGACGTTTTATCAATAGTATTAGAAGTGGCGATCCTCGTAAATTTAAACGTGGTATAGACAAAATAATTGAATCTAAACAAAAGGACGAGGGCGATGCAGATACTCAATGAGGGCGGTAACGTATTTAAAGGACCAGATGGTGCTGAGGCAACTCAACGAATAAACCAAGCTGATGTAGAGCCTACACTTAAATGGCTTGAAAAAATCACAGGAATTAATCACGTAGACTTTATGCTAGGTTCAACTGGTATTAAACCTACTAGTGGTGATTTAGACGTTGCAGTAGATAAAGAGAAAGTAAACAAAGACGCTCTTGTAGGAAAGTTAAAAGCCTGGAAAGATAAGAACGCACCTAAAGATGATGATAGAGCCTGGATAGCAAAGTCAGGTATTAGTGTACACTTTAAAACACCTATCAACGGAGATGCTAAGAATGGCTTTGTACAAACAGATTTAATGTTTGGTGATCCTAAATTTATGCAGTTTGCTTTACGTGGTGCGGCTGACAGTGAATTTAAAGGACAACACAGAATGATTATGATAGCCTCTGTTGCAAAAGCACAAGGTTACAAATGGTCACCAACAAACGGATTAGTAGATAGAATTACTAACGAGCCTGTAACTAAAGATCCAAACGAAGTAGCTAAAATTTTATTAGGTGACAATGCAAGTGCTGATGATATGAGAAGTGTTGAAACTATTAATGCAAAAATTAAAACAGATCCTAACTATGAAAACCTAGTTAAAGATGCTAAAGACTACTTTGAAAAAGATGGATTGAAGTTACCGTAATGAGATTATACGAATTTAGAAAAGCAGTATTTGAAGATGCTCGTATACAACACGCCGAAGACGTTATCTTTTGGGAAGGTAGTGCAGGTGCAAAACGTGTTATTGATTCAATCATTGGATTAACAAAAGGTAACACACAATCACTTACAGTTAAATGGGACGGCTCTCCAGCAGTTATATTTGGAAGAGACGATGAAGGAAGATTTGTATTTACAGACAAGTCAGGTTTTGTTGCAAAAGGTTATGATGGCCGTGCAACTAATGGAGATGACTTAGAAGCATTATTATTAAACAGAGGAAAAGGATCTGAGAAGTCAGATGATTACAAAGCATTTGCAGGTAATATGAAATCTGTGTTTCCTGTGTTTGAAAAGGCAATACCAGAAGACTTTAGAGGCTACTTCAAAGGCGACTTATTATTTTTTAACACACCTGATTTAAGTAACGGAGCATATACCTTTAAACCAAATATAGTTTCCTATACAGTTGTAGCCGACAGTGACATAGGAAAACGTATTCAAGTAAGTAAAGCTGGGGTTGTGATTCATAGAATAGTTGACCCAGATGGTAGTGAAAAACCTTTAACCGATTATGATATATTCCAAGGTAAACAATTATTAGTTTTACCGCCAGTCACTGTACAAGAGCCACCACAAGTAGATATGAGTGGCATAAACAAAATTAGTGCAATCGTTACAAAGAATGCAAGTGCAATAGATTCATTACTTAACAAAGAACAATTAAGAAGTATGAAGATGACAGACTTCTCAAATGTTTTATATCAATATGTAAATAGTAAAACAGATACAGGATTAGACAACTTAGGCAAAGACTTTATGCAATGGTTACAGAACTCGGCAGTTTCGGCTCCGAAGAAAGCTAAGATGACTGAGTATGTTAAAACGAACATAAGAGCCTTTGGTGCTCTATGGCAAGTAGTTGAAGGTATAATGAAAACTAAAAATAATATTATTGCTCAACTAGAAAATCAACCTGCTGATGTTAAAGCATCAATAGGAAGTAAACCAGGTGGGGAAGGCTATGTACTGGCTCACCCAGATGGTGATATTAAATTTGTTAATCGTGCTGGCTTTAGTGCGGCTAACAGAGCAGTACAACGATAGGAGATAAAAATGAAAGCAACTGATTTTATTAAAGAGATCAAAGCTGATGACTTAGATCAAGATGCTATTGATTCTTTAAAGAAACAAATAGATCCTGCTGATAAAGATGATGGGGATTTAGATAAAGGATATAGTGATAAGCACGTATCGATGATTAACCAAGTTCACAAAGTGATAGACTCACAAGGAAATCCTAACCCAGTTAAAAGTGTTTCAACTGAAGACGGTGGTAAGTTTCCAATAACTGGTTGGCAGGCTAAAATGATCGCGGCTATGTTAACTTCGAACTATAATCAAGACCAGAAAAGAAAGTTTACAGATGATGTAAACAAAAAGAAAGAAGTACTAGGTGCTTTATTAGGTGCAAAAACACCTGAAGACATGAAAGCAAAGTTCTTTGATATGTATAGTCCTAAAGAGCAACCAAAAAGCTCATATGAAGGACAATATCAAGCTAAACTTGTATAAGGAGTAGTTAAGTGGAACTGGAGTTCTTATCAGAGCTATACGAAGCTAGAATGACCCGTAACTCGGGGGATACAGCAAAGTTAACCTATAACGATTGCTGTGAAAGACTATACTTGTCTTTATTAGTTCTTGAGCTTCTGAGCAAATATCCAAAGTATGTACCATATGCGAGAGCTTATGCAAAGAAAACTAAAGATACAAATTATGCACGTTTTCAAATGCATGGTACTGACTTACATAACTTCATTTACTTTGTAAATGGAGATGATGAAGCTCTATTAAAACTTAAAGATCCTGATAGTGCTAGAATGATAGCACGTAGAACTACACTACCAAAAATGAATATCAATAGATACTTAACAACACTATCAAGTGGAATGGTATCTAGACCTAGTGAAACATTTATGAGTATAGAAACTGCATTAAATATCTCCAATGCAGACTATAAAGCCACTCGTAGATACCTAGGCAACTTTGATAGACTATCAACAATGGAAAAGAAAAAAGTAGCAACTAGATTAGCACTTGCTACTAGAGCCAAACTTAGAAGTAGTGATATAATTATCTACCTAGAAGAACTTGTTGCTGAAAGAGATTTAGAAACAGCAACAGTTAAAGACAACGAGCCAACAGTATCAAGTCCAGACATAGGAGTAACAGGACAAGAACTATCTATGTATAGATTTTTAGTTGGTGCAAGGAATTTAGTAGGTACTAAAAAGTTTTTAGAACTTGCAAAAGACGGCAAAAGTATTCCAAGTACATTTGTTAAACAATACCTACCTGCAATACTAATAATAGATAATATAGTAAAAGCAGGGCCAGGATACGTTCAAATGCTACGATCCCTAGAAAATCGAGCTAAAAAAAGACGTTAATCCACACTTTATTACCAAATCTTATAAATACTAGTAACATCATACAAGAGAAAAGTATGTTGGTCATTAGAAAATAGGAGAAATAAAATGGCTGGAATAACAAGAGTAAACGGATTCGGCAACTACGTTGTTGGATCATACAGAACAAGTGCTAACATCGGCGCTTTCTTACTAACAGTACAAAACGCATCTAACTCTGCACAAGATATCAGAGCTGAAGACGACGCGGCTAACGAAACAGTTGAAGCAATCGCAATGGCTTGTAACACATTAGGAATGTCAGTAACTGACTCTAATGCTGGAACGGCTACATTGTTAGTTGATTCATCTCAGTGGGACGCGGCTTCTTTACAAGCGGCTGTTAGACACTTAGGAACTACTGTAGGACCAAACAACATCGACGTTACTGGTTCAGACGTAGTTGCGGCTACTACTTTAACTGCGGCGTAATCCATAGTTAATTAGTAAACGTTAATTAAGTTAACAAATACACTAAAGGGCGGTTCATTATTTGTTCCGCCCTTTTTTTATGACTATAAGTATGAGTATGAACTTTGAGATTGCTACATTAATAGATATAACTCAAACAGGACAAACCAAATTTAGAAGTGAAGATAGGAAAGCTATCAACCAACAAGCAAATTGGAACACTTTCTTACAAGTTGTAGGCCTGAGAGCAAACCCATACTTTGACGCTTCACCAAAATGTGTTGAAGACGTTGATATTACTAATGGCGAGTTTGGCAGTGAATATACAGGTAAACAAAGACTGTGGTATTTCACATTTACTATTGAACAAATAGGTGCTTTAAGTGTAGAAGCTCTTAAAGATGACTTTGATTTAGTACCAGTAATTGCTGGTCTTACCGAGTCTATTACGATAAATAATAATGCGTTTAGAACTAAAGATGATGCAACAAGAAATATCATTTTTAAGTTAGTAGATAACAAAACGTAGGTATTAAATAAATATTAATACAAAGGCACAAGGCAAACATTACATCTATTTTAGGCGATTAGAATATAGGCCCCTTCCACGATAATTAACGGAATGGAGAGTGTAAGATGGCAAGAGCCACAACTTTAGAACGAGAAAACTTAGAAGCACACGTTGATTTGTGCGAACAAAGATATAATAATTTAGAACTTCGTCTCTCTAAAATAGAGACTAAAGTAGAGCATATCCACGCCGATATTACAAACGGAAATAAATCAATGGTAAAAGTTATAATAGGTGCAACAGGCACTATTATAGCTGGACTACTTTCAACTTTAGTAGTCGTACTAATGAATATGTAATATAATTTACCACCCTTCCTAAAACAAAACAAACACCCAAAACAAACATAAATACGTATATGCTAGTACGTGAGATATACGAACCAATAGATGAAAAACAAATCTGGGCTCGATCTGGTAAAAAGGTCGTTCGTAAGTACCGTTGTACTGTAGGTAGACGTAAAGGACGTATTGTTAAACAGATGTCACAATGCTTTGCGGCTCCTAATATGAAGGCACGACTAACATTAAAAAGAACTAGAGCCAGAATAGGTGCTCGTATGATGAGGAAGGCTAGACGTACAAAACGTACTAACCCAGCTTCACGTAGAGTACAAGCATTGAATAAAGCCGGAAGAAGATAATGAAGATCAACGAGATTATGACTGAATCTATCAAAGAAGGTGTTATTCAAATCTGGGGAAGAAATAAAGGTAAAATGGTTCGTAAGTACAGATGTACAAGTGGATCACGTAAGGGCAGAATTGTAGCACAACCGTCAACCTGTAACGCACAGAAGAGAGTTGGAAGTGCTATAAATATAAAGAGAGCTAAGGCACGTAAGGCTAGTGTAATGAAAGTTAAGACTGCACGTATTAAAAGAGCAGGAGCATTAACTAAACGACTTACAAAAGCTAACAAGCCACAGACACAGAAGAAATATAAAAGAGCTCCAACAAGAAGAAAGAAATTTAGAACTGGAAGAAAAATACCGAGAAGAAAATAATGAGAGCTAAAGAATTTACATCACCTATCAAAGAACAAGAGATTGTTGAAGTAGTACCTGCAATAGGAGCCGTTGCTGGCCGTGTTGGTGCGAAGATGGGATCAGCGGCGGCAAAAGCTGGCGTTAAGATGGGAGCTCAATTAGGTAAGATCGGTGCCAACGCCGCAAAAGGCATAGGCGCAAAGGCAGTGAAAGCCGTAAAACAAGCACAAAGCAAAGTTTCACAAGCTATACTTAAAAAAGGTAAACAAATAGCAATACCCACTCAAGGGGGAAAAGAAACTGAATTCGATATAGATGATGTTAAAGGAGATACAGTAACACTGAAAAATCCTGAGGCCAAACCAGGAGAGCCTCAAGCATTTGTATATAATAGAAAAGAACTAGATTCAATAGTCAAAAAGAAAGCAGACCAAGCCGTAGGAACTAATCCAATGGCAGGTAAGGTAGTCTAATGAAAATAAATGATCTAGTTGGAGAATTCACCGTTCAAACAAGTAACGAAGAAAAAGAAGTACTAGCAAAAGTACAAAATCCGTTACCAATGAACAGTTTCCCTGAAAGAGAACAATTCGTTATCGAAGGACTTATTAGAAAAGCTCTAATAACTAAAGTTAATCGTAATGGAATGATTGTGGTAGTTGCTAATGAACCCGACTAAACTTAAAGCAGACTTAGACGACATAATGGAAAGTGGACTCAAGAGAGTTCATATGCCATACGTAAAAGGTAAAGGTAAGTCAGTACGCATAAAGAATACGATATTTAGAGAATCCAAAAAAGAAGGTGGATTCATACTATTTGATGTTAAGACACATAAAAGAATTGCTACAACCTTTAGTAAACGTGGAGCAATAGCATACTCTAAAGCAAGAGCTAGAAATAACCCAAATCTAGAAGTAGAGGTGCTTAGATTGGATCAAAACCTGGGTAAACACTATATGGACAGTATTTTCCATAAGCATACTATAGAGTCTACAGACGATGAATTCCGTAGAGAAGCCGCGGAAATGCGGTTTGAACTAGCTAAAGACCATACTTGGGATTATATTTGCCAATTAGACGAGTATGTATTCGACGATTGATGATAAATAACTATAACAGTTAGGAACAAGAGATATGAAAATAACAGAACTTAAAATTGTATCAGCTAAAGACTTAAATGAGTCACTAGCAAAAACATTCGGAACAAAGTTACGTTTAGATGATTTTACTAATGAACAGCTAGAAGATGCACGTAATAGATTACGTACACAGCTATCAGCAGTTGAAACTAATGAAAGTTTTGATACTGTACATACTAGCGATGCTTACCAAAAAGGCAGAATGTTCCTAGACGTTATTAATCAAGAAATTGCAGAAAGATCAAAAGCAAAACCAGACTTTATTGACGCTGACAAAGATGGCGACAAAAAAGAACCAATGAAAAAAGCAATCAAAGACAAAGAAGCTAAAGAAGAAGTAAAAGAAGGTGCTGAAGAAGAAGCTACTTTGGTTATGGCGGCTAAAGACATGGTTGACAGAATTACAGGCTGGATGGAAGACACAGCAGAAATGCAAACTGAATCAATGCTAGAATTAGGCGATAAGATCAGAGACGAACTTGGTTCTGAAAAGAGCGAAGAATTCATTAATACTGTAAAACCAGCATTAGAAAATCTATATACAGTTTTTGAAACTACAAGAGAAGCAATGACAGGTGGCGTAGCTATCGTAACAGGCGAAGGCGCTCCGGCAACTATGGGAACAGACCCTGAGGCTCCTGCAGAGGATCCAGTTGCAGATATGGAACCAACAGTTGATGCGGACGCAGGTGCTGAACAAGAACCAGTAGCAGATGAATTCGGAGCAAGTGAACCAGCAACAGGCGGTGAAGAAGTTGCAGATAGAGAAAAACGTGAATCTGTACAAAGAAGCAGACGCTTAGGCCAAATGCTTACTGACTCAAAAAAAAAGACTAACGAAACTTCAAAAAAAAAGACTTCAGTAAAGTAACTGAGGCAACAAATTCCAAAGACGCACTCGTTCAAATTTTTAGAAACACTATAGGTAGTGCTGATTCTCAAGATCAGCCTGCCTATCTTTCATTCGAAGCACTTAACCAATTAATGCAAAATATGGATATGCAACAGTTTGACTATGATGGATTCAAACAAATATATGATGCCAATCCAGAATTAGCAAATCTAGTAAAGAACTTTGATGAAAAAGGTGTTAGCCTTTCTACTAAAAAAGAAGCTGATGCTGATGCACCAGTCCAAAGTAATGCTCCCGACCAAGTAGACCAAATGGCGAAACGAGCAACCAACGCCAATCTTTAATTGACATTTTAGTTTTTTTGTTATATACTATTAGGTAATGAGGTATAACAATGAGCGAAGTAAAGATCGTTCCAAACCTAGTTTGGAAATATAATTACACACCCGGATTCGATGTAGACTCATTTTTAGATTACCAATCTAAAGAAGCGGAGTTTCATCAAACAGAAGCAGATGGTGGCAAGTCAACTGCTGGCCATCCTAACCCACCTCATATGTGGGAGTGCAATCAAGAATTTATGACTTGGTTACGACCCAAGATAGAAATTTGTTTACGTGAATGGGACGTTCAGTATACAGACGTTGTCGCTACGGGTAGTTGGACTAACATACATAATATCAATGCTCATACATTACCTCATGATCATGGTTCAACTAACGTAGTGGTTTCGGCTTATGTACAAGTTCCAGAAGATAGTGGTAACTTAATGTTCGAACAATTAATGAGAACTAACTGGACACACTACTCACGTATACCTGAGAAAACAATACATGACTACTGGAAAGAAGTTAATGTAAATACAAATGACGTGTTACTTTTCCCTGGCTGGTTAACACACAAAACACAGGCAAGTAAAAGTAATGGAAATAGAATAACCTTTACTATCAATTGCGATGGTAGAGACAGAAGTAATATAGTATTATGATAGTAGATAGATCAAAAGAAGAAATAATAAAAGAGATAGAACAAGTAGTAGAATCTAAAATTAAACCAGCAGTGGCAGGGCATGGAGGAGTAATAGAACTACAAAACTTTAATGAGGAAACCGGAATAGCGACTATGTTGTTAAGTGGTGCTTGTTCAGGCTGTGCTAGTAGTACAGTAACATTAAAACTTGGCGTAGAGAATATGCTTAAACATTATATCCCAGAAGTAAAAGGAGTTGAAGGTATGGACGATCCTAACTTTAATGATCCTTATTATACAAGTTGGGAACACCCCTGGGTAGATGAAAGGCGGGAAGATGGCGACGGAAAAGACTGAACACATAGCACCTGAGAATTTTGCAAATAGAAATCCTAATTCAAATACGGAATTTCATAGTGCAATGAATCAATGGATTATAGATACGAAATGTCCTTTTTATGATGAGTTCTTAACATTATTTGAGAACGAAGAATTTAGAGGAGAAGACGAAGCTAGAATTAAAACTACATTTAGAGGATATCAATATGATGTAACTCCTAAAAACTTACCAGAGTGGGGAGGTAGTGTAGTACGTTCAGATAAAATGAATCCAGACACGCCAGAACAAAAAGGCTTTCCTAGTTCACAAACATTAAACGAAACAGAATTTGATATTAATAAAGATAACAAAGGATCAAACTTTCCACCAATAGATCAAAGTAAGTTTGATAAACTTAATTGGGATAAGTTACTTGACTGGGTAATGAAACAGATTAGAAAAAATAGAATTCCAGTAAAAAATATTAAAGTTAGTAAGTGTTGGTGTGTTGATTATGATGACGGAGGTTATCAAGCAATACACAATCATGGTCCACTATGTATTAGTATGGTAATGGCCATGGACGCACAACCTACAACAGGTACTAACGAACAATCAGCAGACAATGGTATGTTATATACATTAATGCCTAACCCAGATGGAACACAGGTAATGACACAGTTTGGACCTTATCCGGGTAGAACAGTTATTATGGACGGCAGGGTATGGCATGGTGTTTATCCTGCAAAGAAACCACGTAGAACATTTGTTGTTGACTTTGACTTTGAATACTTTGCACCAGATGAAACACTTCCTGGTATGGTACATACACTAGACCCTGACAGGCACGACTGGATGAAAGATGGACAATAATTACTTTGCTTCTGGACAGTTTTTAATAGAAACTGAATACGAACATTACGACACTATGCACAAGGTAATGTTAAACTCCTTCACAGAAACAACAGAGTATCCAGACAGAACACAAAACAGTATAGACTTAAATTCTATATCACTTGATTATGTTATGTGGGTCTTAAAGAAAATACAAGCATTAAATATTCCAATAGAACATATTGAACCAGACCAGTCTTGGTATATTACATATAACCCATATGGTTATCAAGGCATACACAATCACACTAACAAAACAAATTTAATTAGTACAGTTATGTATTTTGATAATAAAGAAGAAGAAGATATGTTTACACAAGACGGATGTCTTGTTACAATGTTGGCACACCCTAATACACAAATTGAATTTCATGAGTTTCCACCTAGTCCAGGAAAGACTATTATTATGAACGGAAATGTTAATCATGCAACTTATCCTTACAAGCACAAAAGACGTTGTCTTGTAATTAATTTTAAAGCAAAATGGAGCGAGGCTAATGAGTCTAATCAAAAAGAAGTTTGACTATAAAGAGTTAAAGAGAGAATCCGTAGACGGAAAAAGGCTTTATGCTTGTCCCGATGGAAATAAGGTTGCAAGTGTAACAACTATATTAAGCAAAACTAAAGATATGACAGCTATTAATAACTGGCGTAAAAGAGTAGGTGAAGCAAAAGCACAAGAGATTGTTACAGAAGCCGCAAGTGTTGGTACTCGTATGCACAAATTCTTAGAAGATTATATTGACACAGGAGAATGGCCTAAAGCAGGTAGTAATCCTTTTAGTCAACAAGCAAATAGTATGGCTAGTGTTATTAAAGATAACGCAGTAGCTAATATTAACGAAATATGGGGTTCTGAGGTAGCATTATACCACCCGAAGATTTATGCCGGTACTACAGACCTCGTAGGCGTGTTTAACGGCGTGGAATGTATCATGGACTTTAAACAAACAAACAAGCCTAAAAAAGAAGAATGGGTAGATGACTATAAATTACAGTTAGCCGCCTATGCCTTAGCCCACAATGAAGTATATGGTACTAAAATACAAGAAGGCCACGTTTTTATGTGTTCTCGTGATGGACAGTATCAGCAATTTGACCTATGGCCAGACGATTTTAAACATTGGGAGTCAAAATGGTGGGATCGTGTGTATATGTACTATGACCGTTTCGCATAAATACAATGTATAAGGAGCAAGTAAGTGGCGATAGTACAAATTTCAAGAATACAAGTACGTAGAGGTCAAAAGAACGTTGGATCAGGCGTACCACAATTAGCAGGTGGTGAGTTTGGTTGGGCAGTTGATACTAGAGAACTTTACATAGGTAACGGATCTGTTTCAGAAGGATCTCCAGCAGTTGGTAATACAAAAGTACTAACTCAGCATGATAACTTATTCAGCTTCGCAGATCAATATACATATCAAAAAGAAATTACTACAATGCAAACAGGCGCAACTGCTATGTTGCCTGTTACAAGAACACTACAAGAACGTTTAGACGAAGAAGTAAGTGTTAAATCTTATGGTGCTACAGGTGATGGATCAGATCAAACAGTAGTATTACAAAGAGCTATTGATCAATTATATCTTAATACTGCAACTAAAGGTTCAACTGCAAGTAGAGTAACATTAACTATACCAGCAGGTGAATACTTATTAAGTGCAAGTTTGAAACTTCCACCTTACGCAACATTAGTTGGTGCAGGAAAAGATAAAGTAAAAATTACACAAGGTGGCAACGTTCCTATATTTGAAACTGTTAACTCAGGATCAACACCAGGAAGTTATGCACAAGACAGTTCAAGTACAACGTTAACTCAAGCACAAAAGATTTTGTTAAAGGGTATGACTTTAGTACAAAATACTACAAACACAGGTATATTACTAACTTCATGTAAAGAAAGTACATTCGAAGATTTAGAAATACAAGGAACTTGGGCAAGTGGCGGAGTACCAGGAGCAAACCAAATTGGTATTAAAATGGTTAGTTTGTCAACTGCTGTTTCTTGTAATAGAAATACATTTAAAAATATTAAATTTAAAAGCAATGGTTACGGAGTACGTTCAGATTACGACGTAGTAGAAAACGTTTTTGACAAGTGTGAGTTCGATACGTTAAGATACGGAATTGCTTGGGGTGAGTCTACAAACATAGGTCAAACAGGAATGGCGACTGGACCGCAACGTAACGTAGTTACAACGAGTGAATTCCACGACATAGATAGACAAGCTCTTTGGGTACATAAAGGAAACTTTAATACTTCACACAATAATAGATATATAGGTGTTGGAAACAATGGTGGTAACGAAGGTAATGCTACTTACAGTATTATTAAATTTACAGATGGTACTGCTCTTTCTAACTCATCTACTGCTGATTGGTTTGACAGAACATCTAGTTTAAGTTATGATCAAAACTTTATGTCAGGATATGCTTATGTTCCAGAAGTAGAAGGACCAGGCGTATTTGATAACGAATTTAGTTACAGATTTCCTGTAACACAACAAAATACTGCAACAAGAGTTTTAAGAGTACCAGGTTACTCTACTAGAGGTGTTGTAGTTGACTACATTTACAAAAGTTCATTAGTTAATGCAGTTAGAGAAGGTACACTAGATATTGTATGTAACCTTGCAGACAATACAACAAAGATTACAGATGACTTTACATACTCAGGTGCATCAACTTACGAATTAAATTTAACATTTAGTTGTGAATTAACAGACGAAGACTCCAATGGAGCAAGAGACACAGTAGTTATATCAATGAAGAACACGACTACAAGTGACACAGGCGATATATTATTCAAAGTAAGATACAAAACTTAATATGCCAAATGACAATTACGAGGTTAAACTCGTTAACTGGACTAAATTTAGAGAACAACTAGAGGTAAGTCTCAACCCATATCAAGATGTTGTAGACTATTACAACAAATTACCCCGTTCAAAGTTAAGTGTTGACCCATGGGACCAAGCTACTTGGCCTACTCCTTGGGAACTACTTGCTCAAAACAGCATTTGCGACTTGACAAATAGCCTCGGAGTATGTTACACTTTACAATTAACTAATAGGTTTTCTCGAAGTAATTTCGAGATACATATTGTTAGAGACCACGATAATGAGGAGTATTGTTATCCTGTTTGTATCGAAAATAATATTTTGTGCTACAACTACAATGAGGTTGTTCAAAAGACTGAATTACCCACAAACTTTGTTTCACAACGCATTTATAAGATGCCCTGGCTACAATAAATACATTATCAATTAGGAATTAAATTTTAACTAGGAGCACGTAGAATGTCAAATGGCGTTGGTATACAAATCAAAAAACGCGATGGTTCAGTAGAACCCCTAGACATTAATAAAATTCATTTTGTTGTTGAAGAAGCCACCGAAGGGCTAACAGGAACAAGTGCCTCACAAATTGAAATGACGGCTAATATTCAATTTTATGATGGAATGTCTACAGAAGAAATACAAGAGATACTTATTAAGTCTGCTAACGATCTGATTACGTTGGAAAATCCCAACTATCAATACGCCGCGGCAAGATTATTACTTTACCCTATCTATAAAGAAACGTTTGGTCAGTACAATCCGATTTCATTACTTAAAATTATAGATAGAAATATAAAAGGCGGAGTCTACGACGAGTCTATTAAAGAAAAATATACTGAAACAGAATTAAAACAACTCAACAAATACATCAAACATAATAGAGATGAAAACTTTACCTATGCAGGGCTAAGACAAATTGTTGACAAGTACCTTGTACAAGACAGAAGTACAGGAGAAATATACGAATCACCACAAGTTATGTATATGATGATAGCGGCGACATTATTTGCTGACTATCCTAAAGAAACACGTATGCAATATGTAAGGAGATATTATGATGCGACCTCACTTTTTAAAATCAATATCCCGACGCCAATCATGGCCGGTGTACGTACTCCTCTTAGACAGTTTGCTTCATGTGTTCTTGTTGATACTGATGACACCCTTGATTCTATTTTTTCGAGTGATATGGCCATTGGTAGATACACGGCACAAAGAGCAGGGATAGGAATTAATGCAGGACGTATTAGAGCTATCAATTCTAAGATACGAGGTGGTGAGGTAGCACACACTGGCTTGATTCCGTTTCTAAAAAAATTCGAGTCAACTGTAAGATGTTGTACGCAGAATGGAGTACGTGGTGGTAACGCAACTACTCACTTCCCTTTATGGCATTATGAAATAGATGATATCCTTGTACTAAAAAATAATAAAGGTACAGAGGATAACAGAGTACGTAGATTAGATTATTCAATTCAACTGAATAAATTAATGTACGAAAGGCTCTTACAAGACGCCGACATAACTCTTTTCTCACCACACGATGTACCAGATTTATATGAGGCTTTCTATGCCGACCAAAAGTTGTTTGAAGAATTATATGTAAAATATGAACGTAAAACTTCTTTGAGGAAACGTAAGATTAAAGCAATGGAATTGTTTTCTGCTCTAATCAAGGAGAGAGCTGAAACAGGACGTATCTATTTAATGAACGTTGATCATTCTAATACACACAGTTCATTTAAAGACACAGTATATATGAGTAACTTATGTCAAGAGATTACACTTCCTACTAAACCTTTACAACACATTGATGACCCAGAAGGAGAAATTGCATTATGTATTCTTTCTGCTATTAATGTTGGAACACTAAAAGACTTAGATGAGTTACAAGACTTATGTGGTTTGGCAGTAAGAGCTTTAGACGAAGTTATTGATTATCAGAAGTATCCAGTGAAAGCCGCAGAGGTTAGCACTAAAGCTAGACGTTCACTAGGAGTAGGATACATTGGACTTGCACATTATCTAGCAAAACAAGGTTGTAAGTATTCAGATAAGAAAGCACTTACTAAAGTACACGAACTATCTGAAGCATTTCAATATTATTTGTTAGTAGCAAGTAACGAATTAGCAAAAGAAAAAGGAAAATGTGAGTACTTTGATCGCACTAAATATAGTGATGGCATTATGCCGATTGACACATATAAAAAGGAGTTGGACGAAGTATGTTCAATAACATTAAAATATGATTGGGATTCTCTTCGCAAGGACATATCAGCCCATGGTCTACGGCACAGCACATTGTCCGCACAAATGCCTTCGGAGAGCAGTTCCATTGTGTCGAACGCCACAAACGGAATCGAACCACCTAGAGGATTCTTGTCCGTTAAAAAGAGTAAAAAAGGGCCTCTTAAGCAGATTGTTCCGCAGTATACTACATTAAAAAATAATTACACTTTGTTATGGGATATGCCTAGTAACGAAGGCTACATAAATATCGTAGCAGTAATGCAGAAGTTCTTTGATCAAGCCATTAGTGGTAATTGGTCATATAACCCAACTCACTTTGAGAACAATGAAGTTCCAATGAGTGTTATGTTACAAGATATGTTAACAACTTACAAGTATGGTTGGAAAACATCTTACTATCAAAACACTTACGATTTCAAGTCTGATCCAAGTGAAGAGGAAATTAAAACGGAGACTACAAATTCTTTTGAACCACAAGTTGGACTTCCAGATGGTAAACCACTAGAAGATGAAGAAGAAGTATGTGACAGTTGTGCTATATAGGAAGGATCAATAAGTGGCAAAAACAGTATTTAACAGAGAAAAAGTAGACTTTACAAAGAGCACCATGTTCTTTGGACCCGATCAGAATACACAAAGGTATGATGTATTCAAATTTCCAGTATTTGATAAATTAAATCAAACAATGCTAGGTTACTTTTGGAGACCTGAAGAGGTTTCATTACAAAAGGATAGAAGCGATTATGCAAATTTTCGTCCTGAGCAAAAGCATATCTTCACGGCAAATCTAAAATACCAAACACTATTAGATAGTGTACAAGGTAGAGGACCATGTTTAGCTTTCTTACCACACGTAAGTATACCTGAACTAGAAGGTTGTATTGTTACTTGGGATTTCTTTGAAACTATACACAGTCGTTCTTATACACACATTATGAAGAACGTATATGCTGACCCTAGTGAAGTATTAGATACTATATTAGAAGATGATAAAATTATTGAACGTGCAATTAGTGTTACTAAAAACTATGATGCGTTCACAGAAGCCGCGGATAAGTTTATACACTTAAAGAAAGGCACAATGAGAGATGTTAAGAAGAAGTTGTTCTTAGCGATGATGAACGTAAACATCTTAGAAGGATTACGTTTTTATGTTTCTTTTGCTTGTACCTTTGCATTTGGTGAACTAAAACTTATGGAAGGTTCTGCAAAGATTGTTAGTTTAATAGCTAGAGATGAAAGTCAACACCTTGCATTAAGTTCACACATAATTAAGAACTGGATGCGTGGTGAAGACGATAAAGAAATAGCCTCTATTGCAAAAGAGTGTGAAGCTGAAGTTTATGAAATGTGGAAGACCTGCGTTGAAGAAGAAAAGGCTTGGGCACATCATTTAATGAAAGATGGATCTATTATTGGTCTTAATGAAAAACTATTAGGAAACTATGTAGAATATATTGCTAACAGAAGACTTAAAGCATTAGGATACAAACCTATATTTGATACACCATCAACACAGAATCCTCTACCATGGACACAGCATTGGTTGAGTTCTTCAGGATTACAAGTAGCACCACAAGAAACAGAAGTTGAAAGTTATATTGTTGGTGGTATTAAACAAGATGTCAGTACTGACTCACTAAAAGGATTTAAACTATAATGGAAACTAAACAAGCTACACCTAGTACTACCGTTGTATATTCTAAACCTAATTGTCCTTCTTGTGTAAAAGCAAAGATGTTATTAGATAACAAGAAGATTCCTTATACTGAAAGTGTAATTGGAAAGGATATCCAAGTTGAAACTTTAATAAAAGAGTTTGAACTGAATAACTTACCTATGCCAAGAACTGCTCCGCAGATTATACTACACGGTAAGTATGTAGGAGGGTATGAACAATTAGTTGAGGTTATGGAAAATACAGGAATGAACCACAACCACTAGGAGAAATTATGTTAATTGAACCAGCATACAAAGTAGGAGATGTTATTACAATTAAACTTACATCAGGTGAAGAACTTGTAGGTAAGTTTGAAGCAGATGACGACAAGACTATTAAAGTAAACAAACCACTTACACTAGTTGCTAGTGAAAAAGGGATTGGCTTACAACAGTTTTTGTTTACTGCCGATATGGGTAAATCATATGTTATTAAACATCAAGCGATTACTTTAGTACACAAGACACGTTCAGAATTTGCAGACGCATATACCAAGCAGACAAGTAATATTGTACAAGCACCCGCTGGTATGGCAGATCTAGTTCGTAAATAAATACTTACATGACAATACCAATTCATAGAGATACAGACCCTCGAGTTTGTGGAGCAAGTACAAATGTTGCAGGACAAAGTACAGTTTTCGCAAATAACTTATTAGTAAGTGTAGATGGAGATCCAAATTCACATGGTGGAGGATCTTTAAGTGCTGGATCCAATAAAGTCTTTGCTGGAGGTATTGCAGTAGTAAATCACTCTCCAGATGGTGCAAGTCCAGACGCACTTTGTCCAATTCCCCCACATTGTGGTCCAGATACAGCAGGTGGATCACCAAATGTATTCGTTGGCGACTAGTATTTCGCCAATTACGGCACCTACAAGCCACAATTTAACGTAAATAACATAAAATAAAATAATTAATTAAGAACAAGGAGAATAATTATGTCAACTATTCATGAACAAATACTTTCTGAAATGGAAAGCTACGTAAAAGAGTCAGAATCATTCGATACTAAAAATGTAAAAGCCGCGGCGGCAAGAGCTCGTAAGGCTTTAGGTAACTTAGGTAAACTTTCTAAGGAACGTAGAAAAGAAATCCAAGAAAAGAAAAACTCTTTATAAGATTTTTGGTTTGCAATATAGGACTTCCTCGTTTGGGGTTAGTCCTATACTTGTGATAGGCACCCAGGCACACAATAAAAATATCACTTAATTACATCAACAAATTAATAAATACTCTAGTAGGAAGTATTACAAAATCTACTAAACAATCTAAGGATAATAGACACAAACATGAGTGAGAGAATAGTTGGAAAACTGAAGTGGTTTGACGCTAAAAAGGGTTACGGGTTTATAACTCCAGATGATGGCGGACAAGACGTGTTCGTACATATATCTGCTTTTGAAGGTGCACAGATCACAAACATCTCGAACAAGATGCTATTAGAGTTTGAACTTGTTGATAACAGGGGAAGAATGATAGCAGGAAATCTTGTCCGCCCTGATAACTTCAATAGATAAATTTTAAATCGATTTAAAAGGCTTTGGAGTTCCGTCTGAGCCCATAATCATTTCGCCAGTATCTGCGAATGCTCCGCACATACGACCATTTGATCCAGGTCCATAATATCTAACGGGTTTAACTTCAATCATCTCGCCATCACGTTTAGCTTCTCTTTTGTAATGAACGGACTTTGGCCCTCTTACTTTATGCCCAGCCATATTACTTTCCTATTTTTTTAGATCTGCCTATTGGTAACTTAATTGTTTTAGTTAACTCTTTACCTTTTTTGCCGACCCAGGATACAACTGTTGATGTAACCTTTGCACCGCCTTGGAATGACTTTACAGCCTTCTTCCAACCCATAGCAGTTACTTCTTTTATTTCTTCACCATCTGTGAATTTGAATATTCTATTTTTTGGCATTGTTTTTCCTTTGACATTAGTTATCTCTTTTCCTATAATAGTAGCATATTAAGGCTAAATATTACTGTAATTGATGACAGCAACGTATGTCACAAGAGCAGGACCCGGGTGCGATACCCGGCTACTCCACCATTTCAATACACCCCCTACGGGGTAGAAATAGGATCGACTGGCTTGTTAAGGTTGAACGAGATTACCGGGATGTAAGCTCCGTTAACGCGAACAAACGTTATAGATGCAAACGATAATGCACTAACCAACGTTACTTTCGTAGATTTTTCTGCGCCAGTAACTGCGGTAAATGAGGATTTTGCCCTAGCGGCATAATCACTCGGGGTTGGCAACGTACCTAGCAACAGAAACGTTGCGTCTATTTCTACATAGACAAAGCCTATAATACTTTTAGAATACTACAAATAAATATCTAGCTAGGTGAGAAGGAGTAAGTAGAATGCCACCACGCAATCATAGAAATTGGTTAGCAGAACCAAAAGTAGAATATATTAGTAGCGAGTGCTATAACAATCAAGACATACACGATAAAGAACAAGAACAAATCTTTAGTAAGGTTTGGATACCTATGTGTCATAAAAGTGAACTACCAAATGAGTTAGACTTTAGAACAACACAGATAGCAGGTGTTAATGTTCTTGTATATAATACAGGCAAAGGATTTAAAGCATATCGTAACTATGGTAATCAAACACCAGCAGGAACATTAGGAGCACCTATTGTAACTGTTGAACCACAGTTGCATTTGGAAGTAAAGCACGGAGGTATGATATGGGTAACATTAAACCCTGAACCTGATCAAACTGTAGAACAATGGACAGCAGGTGCATTTGATTGTATAGCTGATGCTATTGATACAGAGGAATTAGAAGTATTCCATTATCATAAAGCAATCATTCCTACTAACTATAAACTATGGCACGATACTAACAGTGAATTTTATCATGACTTTATGCACTACTTCAATCGTGTAACAGGATTTAATGATGAATACTTTGCTCGTAAGAATATTGCGTTCGATAACGGCCACGTTAATGTTAGTTCTTTTACTGTCAACTATACAGAGTTTGATAAGGAAGGTGATAGAGGAGAATTAAGTTTTCCTAACTTACCGCCCAATCAATGGTATATGGTTGACTTATTTCCTGGCTTTAACTTTAACCTACGTGGTAGTGCATATCGTTCAGATAGTGTAACTCCTTTAGGACCTAATAGTGTACTAATTGAATTTAGAGGATACGGACTAAAGAAAGATACACCAGAAGAAAGACAAACTCGTATTAGACACCATAATACTATTTGGGGACCTTTTGGTAGAAACTTACACGAAGACTTGCTAGGCGTTACAGGACAAGGTGCATCAATGGCTCCAGGTACTGAACGTAGAAACATTTTACATGGTAGACACGAGAATCATACTATACACGATGAAGTTGGTATGCGTCATTATTACGCCGAATGGGGTAAGTATTTAGAAGTTAATCCATCAAATCCATTATTAGGTTGACAAGCCATAGCAACTCTGCTATAATAGTTCTAGTAAGTTCAATTAGTATGGAGTGTGTGACATGACACCTATAGAAATTTGGTTGGGCGTTATAGTGGTAGGAGCCGTTATAAATGCAATAGATCCAAGTTTGCTTATAGTCTGTATATCAGGCTGTGGATAACTAATTAAACTATGGGGCACTAGCTCAGTTGGGAGAGCGCCTGATTTGCATTCAGGAGGTCGTGGGTTCGATTCCCTCGTGCTCCACCACTTAAAGTGGTCCCTTCGTCTATCGGTTAGGACAGCGGTTTTTCATACCGCAAAGAGGAGTTCGATTCTCCTAGGGACTACCACTAAAATAGTGGGGGTGTAGCTCAGTTGGTTAGAGCGTCCGCCTGTCACGCGGAAGGCCGAGGGTTCGAGTCCCTTCACTCCCGCCACGTTTTTTCGCCTAGATGATAAATACCTAGACAGAAGAAACACAGTCAAGTTTTTTTTTGACTTAAATTTTTTTTGACGTATAACTCAAAAAGGAAAAAAGAAATGACGCAATTAATAAACCCGAGTAAATTTACGAAGACAGTTGGCCTTTTAAGGTCATTTTTTTTGAATAAAGGATTTGAAGAAGTACACACACAAAACAGATTAAGCATACTGGCGGCGTGTGAAGATCCTTTTAATGTAGCAACATACAATTATGCAGGACAAGTTTGGCCGTTACCGCAAACGGGCCAGATGTGGCTAGAATACGAATTACTTACACGCCCCTCTTCGAAGGGGTTTTTTTGTGTCTCCACTTCCTACAGACAAGAACCTAATGCAATACCAGGTAGACATGATATAATATTTCCAATGTTTGAATTTGAAATGCCAGGTGACATAGATGATCTTAAAAAGATGGAATACGAACTATGTCAACACTTAGGCTTTAAGATGCCCACAGAAAAAACTTATGCCGAATGGCAAGAAGAATACGGCATTGAAGGAGAGCTAACGGCAGAGCATGAAACTAAAATGTTTGAAAACTATTATACAACTATGATTACAGACTTCCCAGAGTTTACAAGTCCTTTCTGGAACATGAGTAGAAATACTGATGGTACAAGTAAAAAGATAGATGTAATACTAGGTGGAATGGAAACAATAGGTAGTGCAGAACGTTCAACTGATGTAGAGCAAATGCGAGATACTTTCCATACAATTACTGAAGGTGCTTACAGTAACTTACTGTTTGACAAGTTTGGTAAAGAAAGAGTAGAAGAAGAACTAGAAACGTTCTTAAAACACGACTTCTTTCCAAGAGTAGGTGGTGGTATAGGAATGACACGTATGATAAGTGCATTAGATAGACTAGAGAACCCAGAGACAAGAGTAGAGCAAATGGCATCGTTAACACACGATCCAGTGGCGGCTTGTTAATGGCTTACGATCCTAACAATCCTTTAACATTACACTATATTACAACAGGTGCTATATTGCCTGAAAAGAAAGAAAACCCAAAAGTTGTTAAGAAAAGGAAACGTAAAGATATTAAAAAGTACGTTGAACTATTAAAGAGGATAGTAAACGTAAAATAACGATCTGGGGTGGTGGAATTGGTAGACACGTACGATTGTTTCTCGTATGGCTAAATGTACTGCAATATATTTAACCGTGTAGGTTCGAGTCCTACCCCCAGAGCCAAATGGGTCCTAACGTAACATCTGTTGCTTTTTGGTAAATAACTGCATAGTTAATCGAAAGGAACAATTATGGCAAGGATGCACAGTGGATATACTGAACACGTAAGTCAACCTAAAAAAACTTCCCAAGCTGGACGCAAAAGATCTTGTAAATTAGCGTCTATGAATAAGAGTAAAAAAAGAAGCCTTAAGTTCTATAGAGGTCAAGGAAGGTAATAAGAATGTACGAGTACAGATGTAAAGTTCTTAGAGTTGTAGACGGAGATACAGTTGATGTGGACATTGACTTGGGCTTTGGTGTATGGATGAAAAAAGAACGTGTTCGAATGATGGGGATTGATACTCCAGAATCTAGAACAAGAGATAAAGTAGAAAAAAAATTTGGTTTAGCATCTAAGAAATATGTTAAAGATGTTATGCCAGTTGGTTCAAGTCAAGTCCTTAAAACAGAAATAGATAGAAGTGGCGAGGATAAGAAAGGTAAGTTTGGTCGCATACTTGGCGACTTTATTATCGATGGTAAGAAACTTACTAAACAAATGATCACTGATGGTTATGGTGTTGCTTATCATGGCCAGAATAAAGACGAAGTAGCAAAGAAACATTTAAGTAATAGAGAACGCCTAATTAAAGAAGGAAAGGTTACTGTTTAAATGTTAAAAATACTTGTCGTCGTGTTGATGGTAGGTGTTACTGAAACCGGAGGAAGAGATTTATACGTTTTCACTGACCCTGTATTTGAAACCGTCGAAGAATGTAAAGAATGGGCTATGACAAATCCTGGTCCAATCATAATGGAAACTGCTGAACACTATGGCAGAAGACCAATCGAGAATGTGTTCTGCGTTCCCGAAGAAAGTTTAAAAGAACAACTAGAGCTAGGCCGTCCAAAAGCTATCAAGGGGTTGCAAATTTAGTTTACCATTTTAGTTGACAAAGTACTAGGTACTATGTTATATTTAAAACAATGGAACTATTTCTCGGAATAATATCTTTATTAACTGGAGTTGTATTATTAGGTTGGACAACATCAATGCCATTAGATCATGAATGGTATGATACTGCCCTTACTTTTGGTGCATTTTTTGTAGCTATACCATTTCTTATAGGTAGGTAACATGACTAGGATTAATTTAGTTGACCCAGGTGATTTGTCAGATCAACACTTGGTTGCAGAATACAGAGAGATCTTTATGGTCGGCCCTGCATTACAACGATCATTAAAATCCAAAAACGGATTAACGGACATTCCAAAAGAATTCACACTAAACAAAGGACACGTCAAGTTCTTTTATAATAAAGGCAAGTATCTACATAAAAGATACAAAGAGCTTATTGCAGAAATGAAACGTAGAGGTATGAAGCCTGATCCTACTCGTAAATTCAAAAGAGAACAATGGCCTAATGAGTTATACAAGGATTGGACACCTAAAGATCAAGACATTACTATTATTAGAGAACGCATACAACAACGTATTAACCAAAAACCATATTGGTATCGTTGGTCACAACACGGGATAACTTAATATGTTTCATTTAGCACAGGGTCTAACTACCCTTAATACCAAAAAACGTAAAAAGAAAAAAGTAACTTTAAGTATGCTATCCAAATATGAAGTTAATATGAGAAAGCATAATAAAGAAATGAAACGAATTGGTTGTCATAACCTTGTAATGAATATAAAAGAATATATTAATTATTGTCAAGGTAATTACAAACCAAAAAATAGAGAGCAAAGAGTTATATCGGAACCATGGCACCAATCGGGCAAGTCCTTTGAACGTCCAAAAGAACATATCAAATCACATACTAGCAAGAAAGGTTTTGAACCTGCACTCAAAAGAGAACCAATGCAATACACAGGAGAACGTAGATTGGTTGGCATAGCAACTATGCACAAATCAAATATGGTTCCAATTTTTGCAGATGACGATGATAAGACAGGATCAAAACAAGCAACCGAAATCGCAACAATGCGAAGAAATTAACTTTTTGGCAAAATAAAGGTTGACTCTAGCCACATTCGGTGTTATAGTATATACATAATGAACAAAAACTTACGGAGGCTTAAATGAAAGGCATTAAAAATCTGTTACTTGTTGGTGCATTAGCAATCACAGTATCAGCTTGTTCAACAATGACGACCGTCGTAGAAAAACAAAACGACGTAGTACCAAATTGGTATATGAAGTGTAAAGATACTGGAACCGAAGGTTGGTTTTGGTGGTCTAAAGATTACTACTATGCTTGTGGTAGTGGAGTAAGTGGATTTAAAGAAGCCGCTTATGACAAAGCCATACAGTTAGCGAAAACTAAAATTGCTGACAGAATTAATGGTGCAGTAAATAAGAGAACAACTATTGAGTATAACGATAGTGGTACTGAAGAAGGAATGGTATCTACTACTCAATCTCAAGTATTAGTTGTTAATAAAATCACAGATACAGTAGTAAGACACTATTCTTCAAATGAAGGTTACTTGTATAAAAGAAATGGCAAGTATTACCACTTCATTATGGTGAAGATTGATAAAGAGATAGTAGACCAATTAGTCGCAGAAGCGGTGGCTGTTAGGTCGTCTAATGTAAAAGTAGACACTAACTCAATCAATAAATCTGCTAAACAAATCGACTAGGAGTTCGCAATGAAAAATCTTCTATACACACTAGCTCTGGTATTACTATGTACCGCCTGTAGTGCTACGGGTAATAAGCTAACACTAGAAGAAAGCGGTCACCAGTATTGTGATACAGAAAAAACTATTACTGATACTAACGGTAGTACAAATAGTAAACAAATCACCAAATGCACAGACAATCCTGTAAAAAAGCTCTTACCCCCGAAAATGGGTATGGGCAAACAATGTCGTGAGCATTGGTATAGTATAAACATAGGTGGCAAGATGGTTGACAGAAAAGGCTATGCTTGTCTATTTGAAGGGAAGGATTATGAGAGTAGTAAATGGTATATTGTTACTAGCCCTTATTAGTCTATTAGGTGCTTGTAGCTCAACAAGTGGAGTACAGACGTACAACACTAGCGATACTGCAAACTCTAGTGTACAATCTTCATATCAACCTAGCAACGGCTATGTAGGTGTTATTGTTAACTTAACTAAATGGCATTGGTACAGATTACCAGCACCAGATAGAATGAAACAAGAACAAGCTATGTACTTCTCACTAGACAATGCTGAGAATGGACAATCTACTAGTTGGTACAACAATGATACAGGAACAAACGGAGAGGTAATTGTTGCAAGTACCTATCCAATGGGAAGTGGTTATTGTAGAGTAGTTTTAAGTAAACTAAATTACAAAGGTAAATTAAGACACTTTAAAGAGACCGCTTGTAAAGAATCTGGCCATGATGGTTGGCGTTTTATAAGATAGTTTAACTGTTAAACTATTTTCTGAAGAAGGAGAAATTAGGCTAAATATGTTATACAAAGAATACAGAGGGAGCAGTATGTTACTAGGAATACTAACATTTCTATCTGCATTAACGATTAGTGCGGTAGCTATATACTATTCGGTCGCTGGATTGGCGGCAATTTTCGCGGCGGCTGTTATACCTATTATAATAATGGGTGTATCATTAGAAGTCGGTAAACTAGTCACGGCAGTATGGCTCCATAGACATTGGCAACGAGCAACCTGGTGGTTAAGAACTTATCTTGCCCTAGCAGTATTTGTATTAATGTTTATTACAAGTATGGGTATCTTTGGCTTTTTATCTAAAGCCCACATAGAACAAACATCAATGAGTCAAGAGCAAGTCGCTCTTATTGAAACCATCGAAGATAAGATGGCACGATCCGAAGGTAAAATAGAACGTTGGACATTAGAAATGGAACGTCTATTAGGTGGTGAAGATATTCGTGTTGATAACTTAATTGATCGTGAACAAAAAGAATTAGACAAAATTAATATATTAATTAAATCTGAAAAAGATGATGTAAGAATAGACTTTGATAAACAAATAGAATTACAGAACCAAAGACTAATACAAGCTAAAGAACGTAAAGACGCAGATATACAAGCGGCCAAAGATAGATTTGAAGGTTCATTTGGTGGCGGTGCGAAGTTTGATGAAGCAGTAGCACAAGCTAAAGCTAATGAATTAAGTGTGGCAAGTAATGCCCAAAAAGAAATAAAGAAAATTAATGCGGCCTTAAATGAAGCACTTGCTAAAGTTGATGCCAAGTATGCAGATGATATTAAAGCAATACAAGAGAGAATACAAGATTTACGTGGTCAAGCTAATGCTAAAACAGAAGACTTAGATGCTCGTGTAACAGAATTAGAAACATTCATTGATAAAGAACAAACTATTATTGATGGTGTTAGAGAAGAGAAGTTTGCTTACGAAAAGACTTACAGAAAACTTGAAGCTGAAGTAGGTCCTATTAAGTATATTGCAGAGTTTATATATGGTGAACAAGCAAACCAAGACTTACTAGAGTCAGCAGTACGTTGGGTTATTATAATAATTATATTTGTATTTGATCCATTAGCAGTATTACTTTTAATTGCTTCACAATATACATTCCAATACGTTAGAGAGGACAAGGGCCCGAAGTTGCCCCCAAAGTCCGATCCAGATCCAGAAAATCCTAACGACCCCCCAAGCGGTAAAGATACTTGGGAAGGTGAAGACATTCAACAATCATATAACACACCATATACCCACCCTGTAATTCAGGAAAAGATTGATAATCAAGCTATACAAGAAAAAGACGATACTGAAGAAGTAGAACGTGAAGTAGAAAAACGTATAGAAGAAGTTGAAGAAGAAACAAAGCAAGAACTAGAAGAAGACCTAGAAAAAGTTGCTGAAGAAATAGAAGAAGAAGCTAAAGAAGAAGAAAAAACTGTAAGCGAACAGATGGAAGAAGAGCTAGAACCTCGTCCAGAGCCTAAAGTAGCAGAAGTTTTACCTTCAATTCCAGATGATGAAGAAATGCAAGAGGCTTTAGAAAAAGAAGATAATGTTATTGAAGAAGCACAAGATATTGAAAAATGGAATAAATGGGTAGAGGCGGCTGAAGAAGAAGTTGCTAAAGAAGATAAAGAAAAAGCAAAAGATAAAGAGTTTCCTGACACAGTCAACAGAATCTTTTATGGCGAAGAAGTTAAACAAATAGACGAAGCTCAAAAAAAAACGGTGAAGGGAACCAATTACATAACAAAGGTAAGCAACAAGCAAATCCGGGCTCAGACAAATCCGGAAGACTCAGACCCGACTTCACAACAGTCATAGAATCCGAAAATTACGTCCAAAACCAAGAACAAAGCCAAGACTCTATTTGGCAAAAGATTCAAGAAAATAAGTAATAGTATGAAAGAGCCAGTAATCAATTTGATCACGCCACCTGATAAACTGTTTAACGACAATAAGAGTTTCTTGTTAGTAAACCCTAGCGAAGTTATTAAAGAACAGTTTAATGAGTTAGCAAAACAAATTGGCAAAGACTTAAATGTTTATTTGTTTGATCAGAATGATTCACCGAATAGTATTTGGTTGCTGGATGTCGTAAATCAAGTTGATAATATTATATTAGATGTTGATGCTACTCGCAATGAGTTTGCATGGCTAGTAGGTTATCTTTTAAACTTTGACAAAACATACTACTTGACAAATCAAGAGGAAATGCCTTATAATATAATTAACAATCATAGGATTTATGATGTTAGAACGATTGTAGAGGAGAAGAACAATCTCAAGATTCAACAAGGACAAGCCTAAAGAAGGGCTTACTGTTAAAGTTCGTGGGAACGACTTTAATGGAGCATTAAGAAGATTTAAAAAGAAGGTAGCACAAGATGGTATTTTGCAGGAGTATAGAGACAAACAATACTACTCCAAGCCAAGTGAAAAAAGAGCAAGGGCTAAAGCGGCCGGAATTGCTCGTGCTAAAAAAGAAGAACGTAGAAGATTAATGGAGCATGGATTTTAGAATATGGAACTGAAAGCGGATTTATGGTTTCCTAGCATTGTATTTGCAGGTATTAACGAAGACATTAATCGTGGTGCTATAAAACAAATTGCACAGGCTTGGAAAAATAAAGAACCTGAACTTGCTGGTAACAGTAATGAAGGTGGTTGGCATAGTCGTAGTATTGAAAATATAGATTTACTACCACCAGAGATACAACCTATCTTCAATCAAATGGTTATCGAATTTGATAAAGCTATTGATACTGTTAGAAACAATGTAGGGTTTCCTCCGCTGAAGTTACAAAACTTCTGGATTAATATTAATCCACCAGGAGCATATCATACTTTACATAATCATCAAGATGCTTTATTAAGTGGAGTATTTTATATAGACGTTCCAACAGAGAATATGGGCGACTTACAATTTTATAGAGATGACGATGCACAATATTATATTCCAGATAATTTAAGTTCATACAATACTATTACAAGTACTATGGCTACGTATCCGCCTAAGCCAGGTATGCTTGTTATTTTCCCAGCTTGGGTAAAACACGCCGTAAAACAAAATAGGTCGGATGCAGAACGTATAGCAATATCATTTAACTATGGAGCGAAATAATGAGAATTGAAGATGACATTAAACTAGACTACAAAGACGTCTTATTCAAGCCGAAGAGATCTAAATTAGAAAGTCGAAGAGATGTTGATCTTATTAGAACTTTCCAATTCCACAATAGTGGCAATCACTGGACTGGTGTTCCTATTATGTCAAGTAATATGGACGGAGTTGGTACATTTAGTATGGCTAAAGTATTACAAGATCATAAGATGCTAACTGTAATAGGTAAGCACAATTCATTTGAAGACTGGGAACAAAAGTCGCAAGGAATTAAAATGAAGTACCTTAGTGTATGCACAGGTACAGGTTATATCTGGGATAAAGATGCTAAAGATTATAACACTATGGTAAGAGTATTAGAAGCATTTCCAGATATTAAATTTATTACTGTTGATGTTGCAAATGCTTATCATGAAAACTTCGGAGACTTTATTGCTCGAATGAGAGATAACTATCCAGACAAAACTATTATTGCTGGTAACGTTGTTACCGCAGAGATGACAGAAGAACTTATTATACGTGGAGCAGACATTGTTAAAGTTGGTATTGGACCAGGTTCAGTATGTACAACTAGATTACAAACTGGTGTAGGAGTTCCACAACTGTCAGGCGTAATAGAATGTGTTGATGCCGCGAATGGTATAGGTGGACACATTATTGCTGATGGTGGTTGTGTATATCCAGGTGATGTTGCAAAAGCCTTTGGAGCAGGTACACACTTTGTTATGCTAGGTGGTATGTTAGCAGGACACGACGAATCAGAAGGCGAAATTATAGATGGCAAAGTTACGTTCTATGGTATGAGTTCAGATGAAGCTATGCAAAGACATGGTCGTAGAAAAGATGGATACAGAGGTGCTGAAGGTAAAGTAGTTAAGATTCCACACAAAGGACCTGTCGACGCAACTATTACTGAAATACTTGGAGGTGTTAGAAGTGCTTGTACTTACATTGGTGCAAGACGTTTAAAAGATATGCCTAAGTGTACAACGTTTGTAAGATGTACACAACAGGTTAACCAAGTATTCAATCAGTTCAATGCAGATTAGTACTCATCAGAAACCTTTCGTACACACTATTATAGACGATTTCTTTGAAGACGCAGAACTTCCTAGTGTATTTTCTGAAATAGATTATCTAAATCAACACGCCACTGATACAAAAGACAATGGCGATCCTAAAAGTAGTAATATGAACGCAGTTCATTTAGATAAACACTACAAAGAAGATAGATACGTAAGCAGTATTCTAAGATACAATAGAAAGATATTTGATCTAGACTTGTCAGAGAACATCTTTTCAAATTATTTAAAGATGTGTAACTTTGATGTTACTCAACTTAATTGCTATAACGGAGATGGCAGTTATGACCTTCATCCTGACCTAGGAGTATTGTCAGCAGTAACATTATTATTCAAAGAGCCAAAACAATTTACAGGTGGGCAACTATCATTTTCTGACTATAATTATGTACCACATCTTAAAAACAACTCGTTAATACTGTTTCCTAGCTTCGTACAACACGAAGTAAAGCCTATTAAAGGATCAGGTCGTTATAGCTTAAATCACTTCTTTTTTGTCCATATTAGGTAGATTTGGTTAGATTTATACTTGATATTTGACCTATTTTAGCATATAATTTGTATGTTAGTATAAATACTAATATGTTAAAGAATGCCTGATAGGGTTCTTTAATTTTAACTTGCTTAATAAGGAGAAAACAATGACAAAACAATCCCTATCAATTTTTAATCAACTTAGACCCGTAACAGTAGGTTTCGATCCTATCTTTGATAGATTCGAAAAAATGTTTGAAAACGAAGTTTTCAACTCACCTATGGTACAATCTAACTTTCCACCATACAATATTGTAAAGACAGGTGACTACACCTACAATATTGAATTGGCGTTAGCTGGATTCAATAAGAAAGACATTGACATAATGTATGAAGATAACATCATTACTGTTAAGTCAATTACTGACTCTAGTACTAAACCCCAAGACGATGGTGTACTACACAGAGGCATTAGTAAAAGACACTTTACAAAGTCTTTTTCAGTTGCTGATGACGTAGAAGTTAAAGGTGCAGAGTTGAAAGATGGTTTATTGGTAATTTCTTTGGAAAGAATAATTCCAGAGTCTAAAAAACCTAAAACTATTGAAATCAAATAAAACAAAAAGAATGATAGGGTGTGTGTAATGCACACCCTACTCTTTGCTTAATAAGGAGGAGAAAACTATGAGCAAAATAATTGGTATTGACTTAGGTACTACTAATTCTTGTGTTTCAGTAATGCAAGGTGGTGATGCTAAAGTCATAGAAAATAGTGAAGGAGTTAGAACAACGCCTTCAATCGTATCTTTTGGCGATGAAAAGCTAGTAGGAGTTGCGGCAAAAAGACAAGCAGTAACTAACCCAGAGAATACTATCTTTGCAGTTAAAAGACTAATAGGTAAGAAGTTTAATGATAAGTCCGTACAAAAGGACATGAAAACTTCTCCATTCAAAATAATCAAAGCAGACAACGGAGATGCTTGGATAGAAGCAAAAGGTGAAAAGTATTCGCCTTCACAAATCTCTGCTTTCACTTTACAGAAGATGAAAGAAACTGCTGAAGAGTATTTAGGTAGTAAAGTAGATAAAGCTATTATTACTGTACCTGCATACTTTAACGATTCACAAAGACAAGCAACAAAAGACGCAGGTAAAATTGCAGGACTTGAAGTTGAACGTATAGTTAACGAGCCAACCGCGGCCGCACTTGCATATGGTTTAGATAAAAAGAAATCAGGCACAGTTGCAGTTTATGACTTAGGTGGTGGAACGTTTGACGTTTCTGTCTTAGAAATCGGCGAAGGAGTATTTGAAGTTAAGTCAACTAATGGTGATACATCATTAGGTGGTGAAGACTTTGATAACACTCTTGTAAACTATGTTTGTGATGAGTTTATGAAAGACTCAGGCATGGACTTAAGAACAGATAAACTTGCTATGCAACGTGTTAAAGAAGCATCTGAAAAAGCAAAATGTGAACTATCATCTGCTACACAAACAGAAATTAGTTTGCCGTTTGTTACTGCTGATGCATCTGGACCTAAACACTTAAACGTAAAACTTACAAGAGCAAAGTTTGAAGCTCTAGTAGGAGACTTGATTGAAAGAACACTTGTTCCTTGTAAGACTGCTCTTAAAGATGCAGAACTTACTGCAAGTGATATTGATGAAGTTATCCTAGTAGGTGGTATGACACGTATGCCTAAAGTTGAAGAAACAGTAAAAAGTTTCTTTGGCAAAGAACCACACAAAGGCGTTAACCCAGATGAGGTTGTTGCCATAGGTGCTGGTATTCAAGGTGGAGTATTACAAGGTGATGTTAAAGATGTATTGTTATTAGACGTTACACCTTTATCACTTGGTATTGAAACACTAGGCGGAGTTGCAACTAAACTAATTGAAAAGAATACAACGATTCCAACTAATAAGAGTCAAGTCTTTTCAACTGCTGAAGATAATCAATCAGGAGTAAACATTGTAGTAACTCAAGGTGAAAGAGAAATGGCCGCAGACAATAAAGCATTAGGTAATTTTATGCTAGACGGTATTGCTCCTGCACCAAGAGGTATGCCACAAATCGAAGTAACATTTGATATTGACGCAAATGGTATTGTAAGTGTAAGTGCTAAAGATAAAGGTACTGGTAAAGAACAAAAGATTACAATACAATCAGATGGCGGATTATCAGAAGAAGAAATCGACAAAATGGTAAAAGACGCTGAAGCTAATAAAGATGCTGATAAAAAGAAACGTGAAGAAGTAGATACTCGTAACAATGCTGATGGCATGGTTGCTAATATTGAAAAACAATTAAAAGAACACGGAGATAAACTATCAGCAGAAGATAAAGCTAAAGTAGAAGCTAGTCTTGAAGCTACAAAAGAAGCACTTAAAGGTTCTAATAGCGATGATATTAAAGCTAAAACGGAAACTTTGACGCAAGATGCTATGAAACTTGGAGAAGCTATTTACAAGCAACAACAGGAAGAAGAAGCATCTAAGAAAACTACAGACTCAAAAGAGCCTAAAGAAAAAGCTAAAGATGACAATGTAGTTGACGCTGATTTTGAAGAAGTAAAATAACACCACTTAACAAACCATCGGAGGTAAGCGATGATAAGTAATATTATGGACGTACAAATAGACGAAAAAATCAAGCAAAAGATTATAGAGCCTGATCTCTATAAAGTTGTATTCCTAAATGACGATTTAACTCCGATGGACTTTGTTATCGAGTGTTTAGTAAAAGTTTTTAGACATACTGATGCTACTGCACGAGACCTTACTGTTAAGATACACGAAGAAGGTTCAGCAATAGTTGGTGTATATACATTTGAAATAGCAGAACAAAAAGGTGTAGAAGCTACTACACTCGCTCGAACAAACGGATTTCCATTGCAAGTAAAAGTGGAGAAAGAATGAGCCTCAAAGAATTAACAAAAGACGTTCACAGAGATGCTGAACGACAAGCATTTGTAAAGGTGCTAATGAGTGGAGAGATTGACCCTAAACTTTATGCTACCTTTATGTTTAACCAACATCATCAATACGATATTCTAGAAGTTAATTGTATGGCCCACGGATTGCTAAATGGTCTAATGGATATTAGACGAGCTCCAAGTATATGGGCTGACTACGAAGAACTTTGGGAAGATAAAGATAATACACCAGAACTATTACCTGTTACTAAAGAGTACGGTGAATACATTATGAGTATTAAAGAAGACAAAGAAAGATTATTTGCTCATATGTATACAAGACACATGGGTGATTTAAGTGGTGGACAAATGATCCGTAGAAAAATTCCTGGAAGTGGAAAACTATATGACTTTGAAGACGGTGCTAAACTAAAAGAATTAATTAGAGAACGTTTAGATGATAGCATGGCCGACGAAGCAAGAGTATGTTTCGAATTTGCAACAAAGACGTTTCAGGAAATTATGGATGTTGACATCAGTAAATAAAATTGTAATTGTTGGTGGAGGAAGTGCAGGTTGGCTTACGGCCGCCTATGCTTTATATAATTTACCCAATGCACAAATCACACTAATAGAAAGTCCGAACGTACCTACAGTAGGAGTAGGAGAAGCTACTATACTTGGGTTCGATCATTTCTTAACAGACTGTGGTATACCTACAGAGCTCTGGTCAAAAAGTTGTGATGCTACAATTAAATTAGGAACATATTTTCCAAACTGGAGAGGTGATGATAAAAACATATGGCAACCTTTCTACTTTCCAATACAAAAAACTTCACAAGGTAACTTTGCAGATGTAATTGACTTATGTGTTGATGGTAAAGTTCCTTTTGAAAGTTTTGAAGAATTTACAGCCTGGTACGACATAAGTGTTAAAGATAATAAAATTGCAGGCAATACAAGTGCTAATGGTGGACAAGCTCACGTAGGATATCATTTAGACGCAATTAAGTTGGCAAACTTCTTAAGTGAATATTGTAATAAAAAATATCCAAGACTAAAACACATTAAAGCACACATAGACGCACCTGTTATCATTGATGGCAAAATAGCTCACGTACATTTAGATAATGGGGATATGGTCACAGGAGACTTCTTTGTTGATTGCACAGGGTTTAAAAGATTACTTTCAAATGCGATGGGTAATAGCGAGTGGGTTAATAGGGATCATATGTTGTTTACTAACGCCGCGGTCGCCTCCCAAATAGATTATAAAACAGAAGATGAACCACAAGTACCTTACGTAACTGCACAGGCTTGTGATCATGGTTGGATATGGAAAACTCCTGTTAAAGATAGAATAGGTAGTGGACTATGTTACAACAGTGATTTAACAACTAAACAAGAAGCTGAAGATTACTTTGTACAACATTGGGGTGAAGATAGATTAAGAACAGGTAAGTTTAATCATATTCCTTTTAAACCTGAGTACAATAAAAACAACTGGCGTGGTAATTGTTTAAGTGTAGGACTAGCAAGTGGATTTATTGAACCACTAGAGTCAACAGGACTTGCTTTATTAGTAATAGGTAGTGCTGGTTTAGGTTATCTTAAAAAGGGTGGATATACACAAGAAGATATAGATGTTTTTAATGAGGATATGAGTAACGTATATGAAGATAGTATGAACTTTGTTGCACTACACTATTTTAATAATCCACGTAAAGGTAAATTTTGGAGACACGTTGAGGAACACTTTAAAGAAACTGAAAAGATGGAAGAACTTGCAACTGGTTATGCAAGAAACTATACGCCAACAATAGAATTTATGGACGGTGGTCAATTCTTTCCTAGAAGTACAGAAATATTTGCAGAAGTAAACTGGAAGTTATGGTTAAACACTACCGGTATTAAAACTGCTACACCCAAATTAAGTGCAGAAGAAAGTCTAGATATCTTAAATAAAATGAGAGAGGATAACAAGAGAGTTTCTTATCCGGGAATTACAAATAGACAATGGAGTAACAGGTGACCGAATCAATTATATGGGACACACTAATTAAGTGTCAAGCAGATATTCTAGATATCTTTGATGAACAAGCTAAAGAGATAGAAGAAAAAGGGCTTAACAAATTTAATCAACCAGAGAACGGTTGGATTAATAGAGTGTGGGCAAATGACCATGTACGTAGAGCTCATATAGATGTTGTTGATGTACGTGAAAGTAAAGGCCTTTGGATGATGCACGTATGTTGTTTTCCACAACTACACAATGGTGCACCTATATACGGCTTTGATGTTATTGCAGGTAAACGTAAGATGACAGGTGCCTTCCATGACTTTTCAGCATCATCAGGTGGAGAAGATCATCCACTATGTGAATGGTATCACGATGCTGTCAAAGACTTTGTTCCTAGTAAGCAACGTGAACTTCCACAATGGGCAAAGAATATCTTTAGTGATAGTATGATTGCCGCGGGTAATGTTGATAAAGAAGAAGAAGCAGTTGCAATATGCGAACTAGCAGTTAATAACTTAAAAGTATGGTTTGAAAGTGTACCTGAATATTCAGGAGAACAACCTACAGACTTTACTGCTGGTTGTCAAGACTTCTACTGTCATAATCAGCAACAAAACCCACATACGCCACGTGTTATGAAGTCTTTAGGACTAAACGAAGCAGATGTAGATGAATTTTGTACTAATGCCTTGTTCCCTAAAATAGCATAAATAATAGTGTTATGCGTTTTTTCGAATTCAAATTAATAGAGTCTAAAGGGCTATTTGGTAGAGTACCAGGCGATCCGTATGTACATACTGACGGACGTAAAGCTACTTTTAAACACATTATAGGACTACCTGATATGACACAAGGTGGTGGTCAGTTTGATTCAGTAGAAGCACGTGACGAAGCAATAGCAAATTTCGAACAAAACATTAACGGCGAAATAGAGTGGACTAATAAACCAGATGCAGGATCTTTAGCATTTGGTGTAGCAGAAGTACAATCAGCAGATGGCGATCAAACAATGTACTGGGGTAGATACTTCCGTATTATGAAAGCTAATATGATGAGTGCTTGGCCTAATGCTAGTGTACCAGCAGGTTGGAAACTAGCAACTAAAGGTGCCGCTAAAATGGATCAAGGATTAGAACCACAAGCACTAATTAAAACAAATAACTTATTCAAAGGTTCTGAGTCAGTAATTAGAGCAGTTGAAATGAATGCTAAACCTGAAAACAAAGATATGTTAGTGAAAGCATTAGAAGATTCAGCTAACGGACAGATGGCAGTATTTCCAGGACAAAGAGAAATAGAAACTGCAATTAGAGATTACTTCGGAGAGATTATGGGTCCTGTTGCTATGATGGGTAAAGCAGTTATGGGACAGGCAGAAGATGCCAGAGTAGAACTAGGTGGTGGTGCTGAATGGAATGACATGAGCATACGTTGGCCACAAGGCATGAACGAACCACTAGTTGATAGTAAGTTCTTTGCACCTAATGGAACAGAAATAGGAATTAGTTCTAAAGGTGGAGCAGGAGCAAGTGCAAGTGTTAAAAACTTACACGATGGTATTGTAAAAGCAACTAACTCTAGCAAACCAGAAGATAAAAAATTATTAGAAGAAAACTCCTACGTTGTTGATATTGTTACAACTATACAACAAGAATCATCTAAAGATGGACCATTTGCATTAGGTGAAAAGTTTGGTCTTTCAACTCCGCCATTAAGAGATGAAGTTATAGAATATCAAAAGTCTGGTAAGAAAGAAATGACAGACGTAAGTGAAGAAGCCGCTACACTAATGGCAGGTATTAACTTTAATACTAAAGTTGTTGGCTTTAACACAGGAAACGCAATTACAAGTGCGTTGGCTAAAAAAGTAGCTGAACACGTTAATAGCGATAAAAGATTTTCACAAGGAGCACTTGCACTTCTTAACAATGCAAGTATTATTCAGCTTTATACTAAAACAGGTGTTAAAGGTGATGATGTTTCTATTAAAGGATACCAAGCAGTATATCCGCCAAACTTCCAAGGTACTATTGGACTAGATGGTGGTAAGAACTATTACAGTTCACGTATTGGTGGTAAGTTTGCCTTTAAGTTCCTAAAGTAATAATTAAATAATAACCCAAAAAGTGTAGTATTTGGTCTGCGGTATTGAGCAACCAGAATTGGCGTTGATTAGACTTCCAACCAAAATATTCGCGGATATTAGTCTTAAAAAAGTCGGTATGCCAGTGTAGTACGTAATCTAGTATTCCAAGCAGTATAAAGACCTCTACGTTGCAGTAAAACGCCATTACAAGCATAGTTAAGAGTCCATGTGGAATATAATGTGCCTTATGTGCCGCCCAACCAAAGTATCGTATTTTGGTTGCACCTAATCCAAAAGGTTGGCACCCCAAATCAATTATGGCGTGTTTGATCATTAGAAATAGGAAAATTTCCATGTTGACTTTGTCGACTTTCTTTGCTATATTTAGTTATAAGAATATATACTATGTATATATCAATAATATAGGATACTAAGATAATTTATGCTACATAAAGTTTCTGAACTATGTAATAGGATAGATGTAATCAAAGAGAAATCAGACAGACTTCGTACTGCAAAATACGAAGACCCTAAAGCACCAGATTATGAGATTGATAATCTAATACAAGATATTCAATCAATGTGCAGACTGATTGCCGCTGATCGTACTCCCTATTCTAAGAGCGAACAGACAGTTCAACAAAGTGACGAATAAAACGAAAGTGCTTTGCTAAACTGCTAAACAATTCTTGGTTAAAGCCATAAGATATTTGAGAATAAGAGCTTTGACCAATACTGATATAATATTCCTGATCAAGTCCATAATCAGGAAACACACCCGTAACGAATAGACAATTATCACCCAAAGCCTTTGCATCTCTTGAATTCTTTAATTGCAAGTAAGATTCAGCAAAAGTCTTTTCTGGTAGGAAATCAGGTTTATCTATTTTGTCAGCAAGAAGCATTACTACGTAGGACTCAATGTCTACGGGTAAAATGTAGCCACTGTTTTCCTGCGTTTCTTTTACGACACCATAGAAGGCATTTTGGTAAAAGTCCTGCATATTAATACTTATCTGGTTTTGGTAACATAGGTTTTTAAACCATTGAAAAAGCTACTCTTTAGGAACACCTAATAGGTTGACTTATTTCGTTAGTTTGTGTATAATTAATATAACAATCAAAAGGATTTAAAATGCAATTAAGTATTAGAGGCGGCTCAAAATCACAAAAACGTTATGCAAGAGATATTGTAGAATTTTGTGCAGATAAGCTAATGAGTAAGCGACTCAAAGCTAATATAACTATAAAATTGCACTTCATAAAATTACACGAAAAATACAGACAAATGGGCAACTGCATCTGGGAAGATGATCAGTACAGACCAAGAGAATTCTTAATAGAAATAGACCCTTCAGTGAGACTTCGCAGAGTGCTTGAAAGTATATGCCATGAAATGGTCCATGTGAAGCAGTTTGCTAAAGGAGAAATGCGAGATCTAGCTGGTGCTGAAAAAGTCGCATTTTTAGGCAAAAAGTACGATCTGGACAAAGATGAGTACTTTGAAAGACCCTGGGAAATAGAAGCTCACGGGCGAGAATTAGGGCTTTTTATACGATGGGCAGAAAAAAACAAATTAGGACACTTGAAATGGACTCACGACTAAATACAACTAGAACAAGGATTTCATGAAAAGATACGAGCAATACACAGTGGACGATAGAATCGAAGCAACGTTGCATGACAACGACATACACTATCTGAATGGTGAGCTGGATCATGAAAATATTGCAAAAGCTGTCAAATGGATTCTATCAGCAAATTTAAGCAAAAGACCTAAACGTAAATTAACATTATACGTTAATACAATAGGCGGAGATTTGTACGAGTCATTTGCTTTAATTGATGTTATGAAAGACAGCTACCACACAATTTCTACAGTTGGAGTTGGTGCAGTTATGAGTGCAGGGTTCTTAATTTTTGCTAGTGGCAAAAATGGCGAAAGATTTATTGGTAAGAATACAGGTATAATGAATCACCAACACTCAGATACAATGGAATCTAAAATGCATGATATGAAAGCACAGATGAAAGAGAACAATAACTGTGAACAAAGATGTATGCAAATATTAAGAGATGCTACTGGCTTCAGTTTAGCAGATGTTCGTAAAAAATTCAATAACCCATCAGACCAATACTTTACTGCCAAGCAGTTAATTGACTTAAAAGTCGCAGATCATATACTATAATTTTCGGTTGACAAAACCAAAACTTTCTGTTATTATATTACTATAATTAGGCAAGTGAGGCACAAATGACAAAAGAAAAAAAGATACCGTTGTTAGATATACTGGCGGCAAGTTTCGCCGCATATAGAATTAATGGCGATTATTACAAAGACACAAGACGTTTTAGTGAAGACGTTCCAACACAATTCTCAAACAAAGATAGTTTAATATTACAGTTCGTAACAGAAGAAGATGCATTACCAAAGGACTGGCAACCTATGAGAATTACTAATGCTGATTTAGAAAATGCAGTTGAATCAGTTAAGTGGATTAATAAAGAATTTACTTTACAAATTATGGCAGATACTTTATCTGACTATATGAAGTCATTAATACATTGTCTTAATACAAAAGAACTAGACGTTGGTTCATTTGGTATCGTAGCAGTAACACCTAAAATATATTTTGAAGGTAGAAAAAAGAAAGAAGTTAAAAACGCCATTAAAACTAACTTCTCAGAGTCAAAACACATAAGTACTATTGGAAGTGTTTTTGAAGGTGACTTTACCTTGCATGAAATCAAGTTTGTAGATAAATTCACCTGTCATGTATTAAATGGCAGTAGTGAAGGAAACCTAATAAGTTTCTTTAAAGGTTTTGATCAAACTAAAGATTTACCAAAGGAAGGTACAACTTTCAAAATCAAGGCTAAAGTTAAAAGGCATGGGGAGAATTTTATTACCAAATTCCCTGAAACGATTTTAAATTACGTAAAGATAGGTTGACAAAACTGAAGACTTATAGTAATATTAAAACTATGTCAATCTATTGTAAACTTTTTGGAGATAATAAAATGGCAGATCACAAATACGTTACAATGGAAGAAGTTCTCGAAGCGGATGATTGGGGACTTATTATTAACAAGAACGGTGAACTCAAGGGCCTTTACATTCCGCAAGGCAAACATGAGAGCATGGTTCCAATCGCAATTCAAACAATTTGTGAAAAATTCTTTGGAGTTGATTGGCGAGAGGAGGATGTTTTTGAGAACACTATACATTAGGAGGATATGTGGAAGTTATCGTAAGAAATAACAACGTTGAAAAAGCTCTTCGAGTTATGAAGAGAAAACTTAAGAAAGAAGGTCTTTTAGTAGAATTAAAAGAACGAGCATACTACACAAAGCCAAGTGAGAAAAAACGTTTGGCTAAAAAACGTGGTATTAAGAGAGCTCTTAAGGCACAACGTGATAGAGATAGAAAAAATTAATTAATAAAGAGGTTTCCTTGAAATTTTTTAAAAACAAGACCGATGATTTCTTTAGATGGGTTAAAGGTACAGAACTAGTTGAACTAGATGATATTGATGTATCCGAGGATCCAGTAAGACCTGAACTAACATTGGGTTGGCGTATTACTAATGGACGTAAAATATACGGACTAAAGTACGAAGATGATATAGAAGGAATTATTTGTATTGCATATACAAATGAAGTTCCGCATAGTGTTAAAGAACTAGATATGATGAGCGAACTTGTTCATATGAAAAAAGAAGAACCAAAGGTCGCAATAGCATATACAGTTTGGTCACGTAAACGTGGAGCAGGGAGAGAAATTATTCAAAAGGTTTTAACTCATGCAAAAGAACAAGGCATTGAGAGAGTAATTACACTTTCGCCACTAACACCTATGGCGACACATTTTCACATACGTAACGGTGCTAAACAAATAAGCATCAATGACACATCACAGAATTTTGAATATGAACTATGAGTTCGAAGATTTTAGAAAAAGGCCACCTAAACCAGTGTTAGGGAGTTGGCCTTTTTTTATTGTACCAAACTTCATGGTATTTGACTACCTAGTGAAGATAGTACTGTTTATATTCTTAATACCGTCACTCTTCGGATTAGTTCTAACAACGTTAGGTTTGTTTTTGAACTTCTTGTTGGTTGACTTTATATTATATTTGTCGTATAAAAAACAAATAAACAGATTGTGGGGTAACAATGAATAATTACGATAATAAGTGCAAAATAACTTGTACTGATAACGACATCGTCAACGAAGCCGAAGTTGACAGATTTGAAGATAAGAAATTTGTTGAAGTGTTTATAGCACAAAACAGAATTAAACTTTTATGGAATGGTTCCGTTTACGTTGGTAACAAGTCAGGACTAGAATTTACTACAAAAGGTCCGACTATATACGAAGTAAAACAGGGACGTGGCATATGAGTTTAGATCAAATAGCAGAATTAAAAGGCATTCCTACCAAAGCAGATCTACTTAAACTATTATCCGAATCAATACAAATCGTTACATTCCAAAAACTTAATGGTGACGAAAGGGTAATGACGTGTACAAAAGATCTTAATATCATACCAAAAGAAAATCATCCAAAAGCAACCGAAAAAGCTCACGAAACAAATATTACAGTCTGGGACACTAATGCCAAAGGCTGGAGAAGTTTCGTTTATGATAGAGTTAGAAAGGTTGAAGTAAATGGGTAGAGTTTTTAGTCAAGATTTATATGAAAAGTTCGAAAATTTAGACAAGTATAATATTATATATGTTGTCCGTCAAATGGTTAAAGAAGGTCTTTGTAAAACACCTGTAGAAGGCTTACAACTTTTGGAACATCAAGATATTGATGTCGACGGCTTACTCAAAAGAGTTCACGATGGTACTATGCCGGAGGTAAGTACTAACGATGACGAAGCTGAAGACAAAACAAGAGGCAGTGAAGAAGCACCGGGACTTTCCGGGGAACCTGATCAAAGTAAAGATTCTTGAAGAAGAAATCGAGTACGCCAAAAGTAAATTAGAGCCACACGACACAGGACATATTCATACTGCAATAAGTTGGTTAGAGCATCGTCTAAATGAACTGAAGGGAATTTATGACAGATAGTGACGAAAAGCAACGAGGCTTAGATGCAACAATGGAAAACGAAGGCAGTAGAGACCTTTCTCCAATGGTGCAAATATCCTTAAAAGAATATGACAAGTTAAAAGAACGTCAGTCTTACATTACAGATAAAAATTTAATTTCTGTAATTGATAAGATTGAAGAACTTGTTAGAGCTTTGAGAAAACATATCGTAAGAACAGATTTTGAATAATCTGCATAATGCCGCTTTAGCTCAGTTGGTAGAGCAACTGATTTGTAATCAGTAGGTCCGCGGTTCGAATCCGTGAAGCGGCACCACTTTTGAGATTGATATGGATAAAATAACAACAGAATTTTACGAAGCACACAAAGATAAAACATTTACATATCCTAAACTACCTAACGACATAAATGAGAAGGTTGGTGTACAAGTAGCCAAGTTTGTTCTTCAGTTAATGTTAGATAACAAAATTGGTTGGCTTGAATTAGATTTAAAAAGTGTTAATAAACCAGACTACGAAGACCTTGCATTTGATTATAAAGCAAGACTAGAAGTAGATAAACTTGTACCTAAAGCTAAACCTTTACCACTTGGAGAAGGAATATCAGGTATAACTTTATACAATAGTAAATGGTTTGTCCATGAAGGTGCTGATGTAACTACAATAGCTGATTGGTATTTTGAAAGTTCTGCAATAGATAAACTTATGAAATTAAACCTTTGGAACATAGAACCAAACGGCTACGTAAGACCACACAATATTAATATTGATCCTTTAACTGATAACATAAACACTATGGATATGATTAGTTGGGCTTGGCCTTATATGTTATGTATGAACGAGCCAGGATTAGATTGTCATACAATAGTAGAAGACTTTGGTAAAGTTCCTAATCAATTAGGTAAAACGTTTTTAATTAATCCAACAAAAGATAGATGTATAGTGAATAAAGGTGCTACTGCAAGTATTCGTTTGTTTTCTAATGCACACCCAGGTATTCAATTCCAAAGATTTTGTGACTTGCTTACTAGAAGCTATCACAGAGCTTTAATGATACAGGATAGAAAATAATGTATATATTAACACCACCACAACTTAGAGATAATCCACCACCAGAATATTGTGTAGAAAATTGGGGACTAACTGATAAGATAGTAAACGACTTACACGAGTGGGTTCGAACAAACAATCCTGTCCAAAATGCAGGATACGTTAAAGAAGGTGAAGCTGAACACGATTACGATCTACGTTCAACAGATATAAGTTGGATTGATACAAACACTAATCCAGAGTTATATAACTTATTGGGCGGAGTTATACATCATGCAAACGATTTCCATTTTAAATATTCAATTACGTATTTAGAAACACTACAATATAGTGTTTACAATGCAGACAAGAAAGGTCATTACTCAATGCACTCTGACGCAGGGTTTAAAGGAATTAATAATGACAGTAGAAAGATTTCATTTAGTTGTTTACTAAATGACCCAAGCGAGTTTGAAGGAGGCGATTTAACATTAATGCCAGACTCAATTGGTTATCCAATCCAATTAAAGAAGTATGAGATATGTTTCTTTCCTAGTTGGATGCCTCACAAGGTTGTACCTGTTACAAAAGGTACTCGTATAAGTTTAGTTGGGTGGGTGCATGGCCCCGATTTTGTATAATTGGCAAACAAACACTTGACTTTATTACATTTTTTTGTTATACTTATACTGTATTTGAAACTTAATTAAGGAGATGTTATGAAAAATACAATTCAAGATAGTGTATTAGCCGCACTTAAAAACGGCACACAACTAACTTCTGCACAAATTTCTAGCAAGTTCAAAGCTGGTAATCCGCAGGCAGTTATCCAAAGTTTAAGATTTGCTGGATACCCAGTATACTTAAACAAAACTAAAACTGGTGCTAGAAAGTACAGATTAGGTACTCCATCTAGAGCAGTTGTAGCCGCTGGTTACAAAGCATTAGCTACAAGAAGCTAATAAGTTTTCTAGTTTATTTAAAAAGGGTGGCGTTTTCGTCGCCCTTTTTTTATGACTAAATATAAGCATAATGCGAATCTTCCTTCCGTTTGCTTTCCTCATTTTCTTATTAGTGGGCAGTTGCACAAGAACAATCTCGGATTGTGATATCAAACCAGACGTCGAAGTCAAAATTACCAAACCTACAGTTGATGAACTTCGAAACCAGATAGAGCCAAAAGTTAATATCGGCTGTAAATTCTAATTGACTTTAACCTAAAAATAAACTATAATAGTAAGCTACGGACCCGTAGTTCAGTTGGATAGAACGCCAGTTTGCGGAACTGGAGGTCAGGAGTTCGAATCTCTTCGGGTCCGCCATAATAGGAGAATATGATGATACCATTATGTATAAACAAAGGTTGTAATAGAAAAGTAGCCAAGAGTGGTAAGTTCAAGTTGCGACCTGTGTGTTGGAAATGTCATGAAGCTAGTTATGGCAAAAGGCCTTTAGAAGAAGGAGTATCTTTTACCAAAAAAACTTACTGTGAAAACATTGATGGTAAGTTAGGTTATAAATGTACTGCTCATATTCCTTATCCAGGTGCATTAGAATTGGATCATATAGATGGTGATCAATCAAACAATATACCAAAAAATATCCAAACATTATGTAAAGTATGCCATTCTTATAAGAGTCATAAAAATGGAGATTATCGTAAAAGAGGTTGACAAACATCTAAATTGATTATATAATGTATATAATAATTAAATAGAGAGGCACATATGAGAACCCAACCACAGGCAATAATAGAAAGATTAGAAGCAGACAATTCTCGTCTAGCTAAAGAATCAATTTTACAAGCGGCAATGACAGAAGGACTTGATGAGTTCTTTGAAGGTGTTAAGATGGCACTTGACCCATTATACACATTTGGCGTTAAGCAAGTTCCAACTAAAGATACAGTTATATCTGGACAAGGTTGTGAATGGAAAATATTTGTAGAACTTGCAGAAAAACTACACAAAAGAGAATTAACTGGTCATGCGGCCAGAGATGCTATTAACCTTGTAATGAGTTCAGCGACAGCAGAACAATGGAATGGTTTTTACAGAAGAATTTTAATTAAAGATTTACGTTGTGGCGTAAGTGAAAAGACAGTAAACAATGTAGCAAAGAAAAACGGCTTTGACAAATACAAAGTTCCTGTGTTTACTTGTCAACTAGCACACGATTCAGCTAACCACGAAAAGAAGATGGTTGGTCCTAAACAAATAGAAATTAAACTTGATGGTGTTAGAGTACTAACAGTTATCAAAGATGGCAAAATAGAAATGTTTAGCAGAAATGGTAAGCAGTTTCATAACTTTGGTCATATCATAGAAGAACTAGAAGCAGTATTAAAAGAAAAGCCTGCTCCATATGATTTAGTATTAGATGGAGAGGTAATGAGTGCTAACTTCCAAGACTTAATGAAACAGGTACATAGAAAAAGTGGTGGTGTTGCCAAAGACGCAGTACTACACTTATTTGATATGATTCCTTTAGATAAGTTTTTAGAAGGAAAGTACGATATGGAACAATCCAAAAGAAGTGAATATGTATGGCATTGGGTAGAAGCCAATAGAGCTAATTTAAAGCACGTACAAGCACTTGACTGGGAAGATGTAGACCTAAGTAGCCCTGAAGGCGAAAAACGTTTTGTAGAGCTTAATAAAGCGGCTATAGACGGTGGATATGAAGGGGTTATGATTAAAGATCAACAAGCAATATACGAATGTAAAAGATCTCATGCATGGTTAAAAGCCAAACCATTCATTGAAGTTACATTAAAAGTAGTATCAGTTGAAGAAGGAACTGGACGAAATGAAGGTAGACTTGGCGCAATTATAGTAGAAGGAGAAGACGATGGATACACTTATCACCTTAACTGTGGAAGTGGTTTCACTGACAATCAACGTATTGACTTCTGGAATGACCGTGATAACCTCATTGATTCTTTAGTAGAAATAAGAGCTGATGCTAGAACAAAATCACAGGATAGTGACACTTATAGTCTAAGATTTCCTAGATTCAAAACATTTAGAAACTTCAGTAACGGCGAAAAAGTTTAAAATTAAAAGCCATTTTTAGTTGACTTTTTATTTTTTTGCTATATAGTAACTGTATTACATTATTTTTGTAGGAGATTTTAAATAATGGGCAAGTCACTACTAACAGGTAGACGTAAGAAGAAACCTGTAAGAAGACAGAGTACAAAGTTATTAGAACCAGACATTTCTAAGGCAAGTGAATTAGATGGTCCAACCTTTGGGAGATTAAAAGATTCCTGCTATAACTTTTATAGAATGGAGTTTAAAGGTTCTGATTACAAGAATTGGATTGTAGCTTATTGCAAGAGCTCACCCGAATGGAAAGATAAAGTTAAATCTATTTCAAAGAATCCAGAGTTTCGGTATAGTGCAACACTTGGTACAAGTTGTAAACTATTGCATAAAGGCTTTCCAGACTTGCATGAACCCTACGCAAAGCATTGGGACGAACTTCCCGGTACCATGGGAAAACTAAAACCAATGAGTGAGTGGGTAAATAAAGAATTAACCCAGCTTGTGGAGACAGGCAACAAAGTGATTGAAGAAAAGAAAAAAGAAGAAGAGATTCAAAAGAAAGTAGAAAAGGCAAAGCCTAATATTCAAGAAAGGATTGCTCAACAATCTGTATTAATGGCAGGAGCAGTTGATGACTGGTTAGATACTTGGGGTAGTAATCCATCAAAGTTTGATCCTAAAGGATTTAGAATTTCAAAACATTTAAACGATGTAAAGTGTACACAGGCACACGCCAGAAAGATTAAAGAGTTCTATATTCCAGAAATAGAAGAATTTACTGAAGTACTACAACCACCTAGCAAATCAGCTCGTGAGGCAATGAATGAACGTGATCGAGATTATGCAGAACAGTTAATAGAAGCATATAGTGACTTTGATAAGAAAGATGTTAAGAAGTATTTAGAAGCACTTACTTTGTTTATGGGTGCATTAGACATTATAATTGACACAGCCAGAGCAAATAGAAAGCCACGTAAAAGAATTCGTAGCAAAGAAAAGATGGTTGCTAAACTAAGGTTTAGAATTAATGATGAGAAGTTCCAATTAGCAAGTATTAATCCACAGGATATTATTGGTGCTGAAGAACTTTGGGTGTTTAATGTTAAAACTCGTAAAATAGGCAGATATGTTGCTAGTAGTAAAGACCCATTACATCAACGTAGAGAAGGTACAGGACTTGGAGTAAAAGGTACTACAATTACAGGATTTAGTGAAGACGAATCTGTATCTAAAACACTACGTAAACCAGAAGAGAAACTAAAAGAGTTTAAAGATGCTGGTAAGATTAAAATTAAGAAGTTCTTAGACGAAATCAATGCAGTAGACATCAAACTTAATGGTCGTATTAACCCAGAGACCATCCTCCTTAGAACTGTAGACTAAAAAGCCCTATAATCAATAGAGTTGCTCAGGTGATAAATACTTACATGAGCACAAATGATATCAATGATAGCGAATTAATTGCAGTAAAAGAAGGTCTAGCTAAACTAGGCGAGTCAATTGAAATTATTGCAAAACGTGAATTACCTAAACCAGAGTTTCTAAATAACGAAATAAGTGGTGATAAAATTCATGGTGGTACTATTACACAATTTAGTACAATGGGTATTAAAGACAATGCTACATCACTTCAATTAGTAGTTCAAAACGGTTTAGTAACTGTAGATAATCTTAAAGTAACATTATTAAAAGAAAATGTTAAAGTTGAAGAAAATCTTGAAGTTGTAGGAACAATCAAAGCATCTAGATTAGAAGTAGATGAACTTAAAGCTGATGTACGTAACGAACGTACAAGTTCTTTAGTATTTGATTGTGAAACTGAATCCCCATATGGAAAAGGTTTATTCTGGACAGGTGCAGGGCATACAAAACAATTTGCTATGCAAGGAAATCCAGATAGAGTTTGGTCAAGTGAGCCAATTGATACTCATGGATACTATGCAATCAAGAACGTACCTGTAATTACAGAAGACAGTCTTGGTGCAAATATACAAAAATCTAGTTTAACAGAATTAGGCACAATTAAAAATTTAAGAACAGAAGGCAACTTTGTATTAGATCAATTTATATTCTACGATGGCGATCATATGCGTTTAGGCATTGGTGCAGATGCAGGTAACGGACAACTTACTGTATCAGGTAACGAAGTAGAGTTTATTGTTGATCCAGGATACGACACAGTAAAAGTTGGAGCATTCACAACAAGTGATATGGAACTTATTACTGATGATCAAACAAGAATTAAAATTAAATCTAACAACAGAATCGAAGTAGGTACTGATTCTGAATCAATTACGACAGTTAAAGGAAAATTAGGAATAGGTGTTAATAACCCAGACGTATGTTTTAGTACGTATGGACCGATTAAATTTGAAAATAAAAAAATGCAAGTAGGAAGTGACTTGCCGACACAAGGCGTATATAAGAAAGGTGATATTGTTTGGAACGACGAGCCAACACCAACTGGATACGTTGGGTGGGTTTGTATCAAAGACGGAACACCAGGAGAGTGGAAACCGTTCGGCACAATAGGAGCATAAAATGATTAATGTCAATTATTGGCATTGGCTAGGTAGAATAGCTCCAATGTTTGCTTTACTAGGTTTGTGTTTAGTCCTTTGGATGTCCCCAGAACACTGGACAGAATACGCAATTATCACAATAGCATTAGCATTTGGAACTGTCGCTTTCGCATGGTGGTGGTGGGTAATAGTTGCTGTAAAAAATCTTACAGAAATGTTAGCAAAAAGTAGAAAAGACTTTGATGACGTTATTCAAGAAATAGGTGCATTAAGAATAGAACTTAATAAATCTAGAAGAGCAAGATATATTGAACGTGATAACGTTATACCTTTTGAAAAAGATCTAAATACTCCGAAAAACGATAATTAACCTGTATATTCAGGACCAGTTGCAATAATAACATCTTGCGAACCTACTGCAACTCTAATTGCTTCAGTAGTATCATAATTGTTAATACCATCGTTCCAATGTCTTACTTCAACTTTAACATAACCTTGATAACCATTACCGCCATCAGCATGACCATCATGACCAGCCCCACCGGCACCTACATTCATAGTTAAAGTTTGTGGAGGAGAATAAGCATTACCAGTTATCATAGCACCTGCTTCTCCACCTTTACCAGCTCTACCATCAGATTCATACCAAGCACCGTTTCTTCCAGCACCACCTCCACCACCTGCTCCGGCGGCAGATGCATTTCCACCTGCTCCTGATGAAATATTTCCAGCTGAACCACCACCTCCACTTGTAAGGGGTGAAGCCTCACCGGCAGTTGTACCTGACCATCCAGGTCCCCAACCATTTAATCCACCAGTTCCACCTGTAGCAGTTATTGTAGATATATCACCACTACTACCATCAGGTACTAATGAAGAATTGCTACCTGAAGGTGCATTTCCAGAACCACCACTACTATAAGTTCCAGAGCCACCTCCTCCGCCACCAGCAATAACTGTCCAGTCTACTTTTACTTTAAAATGTGTACTATAAAAATCACTAAAAGAAGTTTCTGGAGTACCAGCACTAGAAGGTACGTTTGTATTATTACCACTAACAGGTCCATGAGGATCACGAAGATATTCGCCTAAACTTATATTAGTAGCTGACCCACCAAATTCATTTTTAATATCTAACAAGCTAATTGGACCTGTGGCACCTATTGGCATTATTTTCTTCCTTTTATAATTTCGTCTTTTTCTGCATTGTCTAAAGGACGTTTATAGTTAGGTGGAACAATCCACGAAGTATCATCATTAATAATATTTAAAGACGTTGGTCCAGGACCATTATCTGATTCAATAACTTTACCGTCAGGTAATGTTTCTTTATGTTTAGAAGTCACCTGTTCCTCCGTAATAATGTGATATAGACATATTTTGTTGATAACGTTTTATATTAAGATTAGAAGCGGTATCAGTTGTTGGACCTTTAGCAGTTGTACCAACCGTTGTATTAGCGGCACCAGTTCTAGCATTGTCTGAGGTTACTGAAACCTGTGAATAACCACGAGCAAGCCAATTTACCTCAATTCTTAAATACCCTCTTTTGTAATATCTAACTTTTAATCCGTTAGTTATATTATCATATTCTACGTAAGGAAATTCTTCACCTGTATCTAATGCATCATGAAAGTATGCTTCAGAATCACTTCTTATTTGATCTCTTAATTGTGTCATAGTAGCATTATTAGGTAATAAATGATTATAAGTCCCAACATTGGATTCTGTTCCACCAGGTGGTGTATAAAAGTATGTTAATCCAATCATACTTGGATATCCGTATTCTGTTCTTTGATGGTTTGTATTAAATTCTCCAGTTGATGAAGCACCACCAGTTATACTATTTTCCCAGTCACCTGCCGCATTAACCCACGATAAGTAAATAGGTCTTTTTTGTGACGTACCACTTTGACTACTATTAAAAACATTTACTAAAATAGGATTACCATTGTTGTTAGTAAGTGTTCCTGTCCAAGTAGATCCAGAAACTGAACTACTTGCTGTAACAGATTCACTAGTTCCTGTATAGTTAGGTGTACCAGTAAACATATGACCTGTCAACGCCGCCCAACCATTAGCATCATTACTATACCCACCATTAGGCATATAATTACCGCCGCCGCTATATGATGTATTGTTAGTCCAACCTATATTTCTACTATTAGTAAAAGTCATCGCACCATTTACTGCACTATAAGAAGCATCATATAATTGCATATACAGATAAGCCCAAGTACCTCCGCCCCATACACCATTAGAACAACCAGTTGGAAAATTAATTTTAAATTGAGCACTTCCACCAGCTGGAATTATTGGACCGTTTTCTGTTGTTTGTATATCAGAAAAAGTATTAATTTGTGCATTGTAATCGCCACCACTAAAGTTAGCATCAAACCCTAATAAGCATTCTGCCATATGTGTTTGAACAAAGTTAGTTGAAGGTGTGCTAACACAATAGACCGCAGTAACATTTGTATTTGTATCAGACTTTAAATACCCAACAAGTTCACCATTTGGATCGTGTTGTCCTGAAAACATATTATGATTAAAGTCAATAACCATTAGTCCATCTGTAGCCAATGCATTATTAGTTACACCGCCTCCTGTAATTAAATTATTATTACCAGGTGTACTAGTTGAACTAAAATATAATTTGTCTGTAGAGAAAGTCATGTTAGCATCTTTAACATCGAAGACAAGTTTTTGATGCTTTTGAATTACTATATTTGACCATACTTGACCACCGAATTTTAAATCTGTGCCGTCCATACTAGGAGTAAATCTGTAGTTATTGAATCCGCCTGACTCAGCAGAGTTACCTACAGTTCTTATATATTCATTTAAGGAGATTGGGTTTCCACCGCCAAATTCAGTTTGAAGATCTGCCCAACTTATTGCCCCTGAAGTTTGTAGCGCCACGACTTACCCCTTCTTAGACTTCAACTCTTCGACTTCTGCTTTTAGTTCTTTAATAGACTCTACAAGAAGACCTACAATTTTATCGTATTGTATACCTAAGTATCCGTCTTTTTTCTTTCTAACTATTTCTGGTAGGATATGTTGAACGTCTTGTGCAATTAAACCTGTATCTCTTTTCTTAACAAAGTAACCATCTTCGCCGCCACGTTCTTTTATATGTTCATCTGTCCAATCAAACATTACACCTTTAAGCATAGAAACTTTATCTAATGCGTCTGGAATGTTAACAATGTTTTCTTTTAGTCTGCTGTCTGAACTGTAATAACCTGTGATGTTATCAGTAGCTCTAATTTCTCCAGTTGTACCTGATGCCGCAGTACCAACACCAAATGAATCAAATTGTACATCATCTGTTGTATTCAAGTCAAGTGCATCACGTTGATCTGAAGCAGTTGCTAAAGCAACCCATGATCTACCATTTGCTACAAAATCAAATGTACCAGCAGTACCTGAACCTGTAAAAATAATTCCCTTATCAGCCGCGGAAGTTAATCCTGCTATTGCTTCTAAGTCTGCATCATATACTTGTATGTCTGATCCAGTAGCAAGTCCTAATGCTGTTCTGGCACCAGCGGCGTCAGTTGCCCCTGTTCCACCTTTTGCTATTGGAACCGTTCCTAAACCTATATCACCTGCTACGGAAAGTGTTACTGGTGATGTGGCACTTACGGCTACTGTACCTGATGCATCTGGTAGTGTTAAAGTTCTAGCCGCGGCAATACTTGCCGGTGGATTAATAGTATATTCAAATGTGCTTGTAAGGTTAGTCCATTCTAATGAATTAGAATCTTCAAATGAAACCTTACCGTCTAAAACTTTAACCTGTGAAGCTCCAGCTTTTTTAAATTCAACTCCATTATCACCATCAAGAACTACATTACCAGTATCACCAACTAAACTAGGTGCTCCACCTACTGTACTAATTGAACCTGCACTAGCAATCGTTGTAGCAATACTACTATAATCTAATAATAAGTCCGCAGTCATTGTAGCACCGCCTATTGATGGACTAGTTAATGTTTTATTTGTTAAAGTCTGTGCTCCAGTTTTAGTTACAACATCTCCTGTTGGAGAATTAATAACTGGACTGTTTATTGTTTTGTTTGTTAGTGTTTGTGTTATTCCAGCAGTAGTAATTTCATCGCCATTTAAATTTACACCATTT
>PVBE011016110.1_pt1 | contig 84356 bp, 93 predicted proteins | sample 1631181 | NCBI WGS metagenome assembly PVBE01 (sample SAMN08397723, study PRJNA350692) | Marine metagenome, whole genome shotgun sequencing project. | isolation source: water | place: Pacific Ocean | collected 2012-04 | reverse complement strand
CTTGAGAAGTGTGATCAAGTAAAGTCTTGTTTCACTCATCTTCGTCTAAAGCCCCCGATAGTAAACCAAGATCCACCTGTTGTCTCTCGGCCTCTAACGAGTGCTCGTGTGCTTGTGTGGCGGAAGCAATCCCTCGGGCGTGTATTGCTTCTGCTGCTGCAAGATCACGATTTGCTCCGACAGTATCAGGGATTGAATCCACATAAGCAGTCTGCTCCTGTTTCCATAACTCAAGCATTGAAGTTAGGATCAGCAAAGCAGGACCTCCAATAATAGCAATCAGCGTTGTATATCCATCGATGTTGTTTAGAACATCATCATTGTTTAGACCATACCAAATTACAATGCAGGCAAATGCAACCCATGCAAGGACAACAGGGACACCAAGTAACAACATCATTTGATTATTGAATGATGAAGTTTTACCTTGTCTTCCCTTACTGCCCAGCATTAGTCTCCACCTCTGCCCCACTTGTATCAACCGCAGATGTCGCTTCTGCTTCAGCCGCTTTTGCTGCTTCTTCCGCTTTGGATGCTTCTACGATCTCTTCGATCTCTTCTGCAGCATCACCTGCGATTCCTGCCCCTTCAATTGCGGTCTCTATTATTTCATCAAGGGTGACCTTTCCATCTGCATTCAAAACCTGATATTTCTTCAAGCCCCATAGTGCAACACCAAGAAGGATAACCGCTATCGCCACGACATACTCTACGTCCATGTTGGTATTGACTCGAGAACCGGCTCTTGAACCCGATCTATCAGCACCATTTGTTTTGTTTAGATCTTGCTGTTGTTATCGGGTGCAAGAATCAATCTAATTCCTGAACCCCACCGGGCAGATTTACACCCCCCCGACCTCACGTATGTGTCCCCTATTGCTTATTGAAAAAGAATTCATTTAGAAATACTTAACAATCCCCGTAGGGGATTGTAAAGTAGGAAATCCGTCAAGGTCAGTATGGACGTATTTTGATCTGAAGCATTGAGTAAACGACTCCCCCACCACAGTCTCCTACACCATCAGTGACAGGGTGCAGAGTCCTGCCTTTTGAGATAAAATATGTCACCGGATATATCCTCATACGATTCGGGCATCCCATCGATTGCTTGATGAGGGTGGGGTCATGAGTTACTATCCATGCCGATCGTGCGTATCACTATACCATCATCAGCAAATCTCCCCGACCTATGGAATGAGGTCAAACCACTATTCCCAATGAAGGATCCACGACCAATGCAAGGCGAAGCATTATCTGTGGTCAAATGGGCTATCGACAATGATCACTTCGACAACATAGTGGTTCAGGCTCCAACAGGAATTGGTAAATCTGCAATCGCTATGACCGTACAAGGTATGCACTCAAATGGATATTTGTTAACGCCTTCACTTGGACTCACCGATCAATATCGAACCGACTATGGATCCAAATTGAGTGAGGTTCGTGGAAGATCTAACTTCGAATGTTGGGCTCGACAAGGGACTGCTGATGGTGCTCCATGCTACAAAGGAAAGAAACGATGCAAGCATACCGAAGAAGCAGATCCCTGTCCATACTATGCTCAGAAGTTTATTGCTCGATCCCATCGACTTACCCTATCCAATCCATCCTACCTATTCCGGGTTGCACAAGGAGACGATCAATTTGAAAAGAGATCTTTGCTAATGGTGGATGAAGCACATAAATTAGAATCCTTCTTCATGGATCTATTAGAGGTCAGGATTACAATGGATGATTGGATTCTTGCCTTTGGTGGTAATCTGAATATGCCTCATCACTATCATCCTCAGGATTGGTTACCTGACATTGAGGCGATGGATAGATCCTGTTCAAAGGGATTGGATGGAATAGATCCGGATGATCCAACAATGGAAGATCATAGAGAATCGTTAACAAGATTACAACAGAAGACCAAAGACCTACTTCGTTTATTGAAGATCCCTACAAATGTGGTTTCCGAGATTAAACCTGATCTTGCGATCTTCAAACCTGTTCGGGTTGGTCATTGGGTTCCTCGATACCTCGATCGACTCGGCGAACAACGATTATTCTTATCTGCAACAATCCTCGACATCGAATCTTTCCTCTCATCTTTGGGTATCGAGAATCAAAGAACCCTCTATGTCAATATCACAGAGTCACCATTCCCACAAGAGAATACCAAGATCCACTATGCACCATGTGGTCCGATGTCATGGGGTAAACGGAAACATACTATCCCTAAACAGGTAAAGGCGATCGCCCGAATGATGGAGTTCTATTCTGAAGAGCGTGGTGTAATTCTTCCACACTCTCATGCGATCCGAGAAGAGATCGTGCAGGGATTGATCGCTGCTGGATATGGTGATCGACTTCTTACTCACGGATCCAATGCGACGGAGCGAGGAGAAGTTCTGAGGACATTCATGACAGACTTCAGCAAGCCATATGTCTTGATCAGCACATATGTGAATGAGGGATTCGACTTTCATGGACGATTGGCTGAGTGGTTGGTATTAGTTAAGGTGCCTTATCTCTATACACCGGATCCTCAAATAGCGCAGCGTATGGAGAGCGACGAGCACTTATGGCGTTCTGAGCATGAGGGTACAGAGAAGTGCCCCTATGAGCCCCCATCGGGCTATTCAGGGGATTTATGTGGATCATGGACATGTGCAAAGCCTTGTCAGTCATGGTACAACACACAAACTGCACTTCGCATGGTTCAGATGGCCGGACGAATTGTACGAACACCTGAGGATGTAGGTGCGATCTACATACTCGATCGGGGATGGGATCGGTTTCTGAGGATGAACGGACATCTGTTGCCCTCTTGGTTCAAGAGAGCATTAACGGGTCCACCGGGTTGGTTAAAGAGGGCATTACCATGACTACCGAAGAAGTGGAAATGTGGTCGGAACATTACTTTGGGATCCTTGCTTTGCTAAGGACGATCATGGGGCTTGTTAACGTGGGGTTAGCGGGTATGGTTTGTCTTCGGGTATTCGAGGTGATATAATGGATAAAGAAACACTACACTATCATATTAGCATACACAAATCGATTTGGCGTCTAATCGGTTACGGATTACTTTTGTATTCATTACCAGCAGCGGTTGCAGTGCTTCTCTTATCTGAAGTGCTTGGGATTGCTGAAGAAGTGTGGGGTGCCTGAATGTTGGTTTATCTCTCAGGTCCGATCGACAATTCAACCAAAGCGATCTTCGAACATTGTAAGTCGTGGAGAATTGCGTCAACGAAGCATCTCAAGGAGTTTGAGATCGGAACAAGAGATCCACTTCGTGGGGGGATCCATCCGGTGGTTGGTAAATCTCTCGATTCTATTCCCGCTCCACCAGCATCCATTGTTGCTCGGGATAGAATGGATATTGCTGATTCAGATCTCATTCTCGTCTATTGGCCTGAGGCATCAAACAAAAGAGGTATCGGCACCCTGATGGAGATCGCACTTGGTCATGATCGAGGAAAGCCAATCATCCTCGTGGATCCGGGTAACCTTGTAGCCGAACATCCTTGGATACAGAATTGTGTAACCGAGGTATTTCCAAATCTGACTCTTGCTTGGGATTCGATTACCGAGTATTGGAGGTGTGATGATGAGAGATAAACGAAAGTGTAGATTCTGCGGTAATATGCTACCTAAGCATTTACGATTTAAGCATGATCGCAGACATAAATGTGGGGAATGTCCATGAGTGATTACCTTGAAAGAATAGCAAACGATTGGAGAGAGGCTGGGATCCATGCGGAGATCCCTGCTGAACTATTTACTTCGATTACTGATGGTGCGAAAGGATGGGAAAAGCGAGTGGTCAAGAATCTTGCATTTCATTCTCAATTATTCAATCCCGATGGATCTGTTCGGACATGGGAGGAAATAGTTAGCACATGGAAATATGATATCTCAACATATGGACATAAGCACTTCTGCGAAGCATGTGGTAAGAACCCAATCTTAGAGAACTGTCACTTAGAGAACCAAGAAACAGGTGAACGAATCATTGTGGGTAATCTTTGCGTGATTAGATATCTCGACATTGTGGTTGATGGGATACAATTAAACGAAGAAGAAAAACGAGAATTCCTAACCGGCAAGATGACCGAGGCAAGGAAAGAGCATTATCGTGAGAAGTTCATGGATAAATGTCCGACAGTATGGGATGACCTAAAGCGATACGAAGATCTCCTAAACAACCAAGATCCATCTTTACTGAAAGGAATGGTTCGCAGAATGCGCACACATGGATTTCCGGGTAAGGTAATGGAAACAAGATGGTTAGAATTCTTATCTTCGGCTGAACTGAAAAAGGAATTATTCGAAAGGGATAATGCACAACGAAGAAAGAAGGAAGAAAATATACGAAGGCAAATGACCCAACGGGCAGCACTTAGATCTAAGATCATGAAAGAGAAACGTGAGGAAAGAAAAAAGATCGCAAGTGATCTCGATCAATGGATGGCCGACGAAGATTTCTTCTGTACACCTGTGGAGCGTGATAGGTTGACTGACCTCGTTCAGAGAATGAAGATGGGTGGGATTCCAAATCCTGCGGATGATCGATTACGAATAACCATCCAAGAAAGATTAGATCGAATCAGATCCGGACCAATCGATGGTGAAGATCCGAAGATTACTTGGTTACGAGATCTCGATCCCGAGCCATTGACAAATGCCGAGCGCACTTTCAGATTAGTTTGTATTGGTAAACCTGCATTAGATCAGGGAGATAAGTCTATGATTAACAGGATGAAGATCCGATATGGCTGATCTTTGACCATTTGCGTGCGATTTAACGCAGTCAATAGTGTCAGGTGCCTACTTGGATCGGAAATACATTCGATCGCCTTAAATCGCCTGTATTTGCTAATTACAAAAAAAAGGGGAGATGACCGAAGTCATCCCCCCAAGTATCCCGGATCCGATCACTGCTTGTATGGCTTTGTCTCCCTCTGACTTTGTGGAATCTTATTCCAATCCGGCTGTCCCCAAAACATGGATCCATCTTTCTTGTTCTTTCGTAGGGTCATAGGAAACCCACGACTGTCGACTATTACCTTTGGTGCTAATGCAACCATCTCATCAACCCGATCCCGGATCCTTGCTCCAATGCTGGATACCATACCGACCCTGTTGATCCTCTTGCTACCGCTGATGAAGTGATCTTGGTTATTCCATTTTGCGACTGCTACGATCTTGATTGCATCTTTGCCGACTGCACGAGTTCTTTCACCAACGATGCTCGAATAAACCCGGACATATGTTCGGTGACCATAACGCTTCTCATACACTCTTTCCTTAGTCCCTGAGATGTGGACTTCCTCGAACCCAAGTGGGCGAAGAAAATCAACCATCTGAGTCCTGCTGATCTCGGTGTAGTCAGCCATCAGAAGACCCCCTCATGATGGTAGCAGTATGTTTCCCAACCTAATGATCTGAATTCTGCGGCTAATGCGTTTGCAAACTCTTCACTTACTACGGGGATCACATAATCCTCAATGCCTGAATCCCCCGATACATGGAAATGGGGTTGCTCGAATCTTACATACTCTTCGTGGTCCTGCGGTAGCCATCCCACAAACAGGAATCTGTTTTGGAATGCCCATTCGATCGAATCAAAGATTGGTGTATCCACCATTCAAATCAACCCCGATATGATGGACTTGACGACCGATAGTGATGGTCCCATCCATATGACGAAGAAATGCACTTTCATGCACATCCACTCACCGCTTCTTATTACATCCATTCTTAGGTCTGAATCAAAGAATGATAGAATCACTCTTAGGTACATTCCACTGTTCATTAGTCTCTTGCTTAGGTTACTCATTGGGCTCTCTCCAACCCTTCCGACCACTCTGACAGTAATAAAGATAGTGTCAGACACATATTGGAAGACCATGAATTGGATAGTCTTCTTGAGGGTGGGGTATTCCTGATGGTGGTATGAGTGACGGCGGGCAGCAGATCGAGGTAACGCAATCCGCTGAAAGTACTACCCGATATACCTGCACCATACAAGGTCTTGACATCGGACTTAACTTCATTTCTGCTGCTAAAGGGAGAATGGATTTCAGCGTCGCAATTGATGGGGTTCCTCATGGAAAGGCCAACCTCCTTTCGCAACATAGCATAGCACGGATCCTTAAGTCGGCAAACACCCCTGAGACAATAAGGGGGACTGTGGAGACAGAGTTCTTGATCGTAGGGGAGCAATTACGGGACGGTAACTTCACGCCCGCACCGGTAGCAGAAGCCAAGACATTCTCGTATGAAGGACTACCATCTTCGCTTGGTGCAATTGATGCAGATGTGGTCGAAGAGTTCCTTGCTATGCCGGATCTATTGGATAGAGTAAATGAGATCCTTCACGAATCTCGGCTTATCCCATTCAGAGGTGATGATGCTGGATTGATAATGAACTTCCTTGTAATCCTATCTTGTAAGACAGGAACCCCCCTCAACCTCGAACTAATTGGTCCATCCGCATCAGGTAAGACTCACCTTGCATTAACTGCACGTAATGGATTCCCGAAGTCCATGGTCATGGTGCTTGCGGGTGCTTCACGAGAGGCTCTGAAATATGACTACGATGAAATTGATGATGAAGGTAACTATCTTGTTCATGTGGATGGAAAATGTATTGTTGTATTAGAGAAAGATGAATCCTCAGCATTCATCCAAAGACTCAAGCCATTGATGTCGGGAGATGATGCTGAATTGGTATTCAAGACCCCAATCAAAAATGAGGTAACCGGTGAGATCGAAACTCGAGATTTCAAGATCATAGGTCAGCCATCCTTTGTTACTCTGACTACTCGTAATCCAAAAGAATGGGAACAGGTCACAAGGCAGTTACTAATGACGCCTGATTCATCTCCTAAGAAAGTCAAAGGTGTGGTTACAGGGATCTTGGATGCTAAGGCACGACCTGAGGATCTTTCCATCCATGAGGATCTGAATCTAATGCAAGCATCAATGTCTGCATTACCTAAGAGAGAAGTGAGAAACATCTTTGCCCCACTACTTGCACCATTCTTTCCATCGACTAATGCGTCACATCAAAGGAACGTCACAAAGGTGATCGGGATCATCGATGCAATTACATTACTACATCATCAGCAACGACCAACACAAAAGATCGATGATCGCCAATTCGTAATGTCCACAATAGAAGATAACATCGTTGGGTTGATACTTGCGGATAAGGTTCTGAGAGCAAGCCTTTCGGGTGTACCCGATGATACATGGGGGATCTTCACTCACCTTGTCAAGATGGAAGAAACAGGAAAGGCACTAACCGAAGATAATATGTTACAATACCTACACATTCAATCTGTGCAGATGAGTCGCAGAGCATTGAGAGATAAGCACATCGAGACATTAACCGAAACCGGACTTCTCGAAGTTGCCCGTCGAGGTGGTGGTCGAGGTGGGGCAAAGAAATCATACAAGACGGTTAGAACTCAAAGGCACTTCATGGAGCAATATGCACTAACGCCATTATTCATTGATGCAGTTAGTTCGAATCTCAACAAGACTCTCGTTGAGTTTAGTGCGGTGTTGAATGATTGTGACCCACCAATGTTTCCACGTAAGCCATCAAGATCGGAAAGAACCACAATCGATAGTATGGTTGCTAAGGGATCGAGTTCAGATCTGAAAAGGGTAATTGCATCAATGGTGCTACCACAATATACACGAAGAGCAAAGAAGGGTAATTCTGTATGGTCGATAATTGGTGCAACCCCAACCCGTTCACATCTATTTGCTAACAAGACAGCGTGGATGCCGGGATCCAAATCAACAGGTGCTACTAAAGAGCATGAGAAGAGAAAGAAGGGGATCAAAGCAGCACAAGATCAATTATCCAAAGTATCGGATATTGAACGAGTGGAAGATGAAGATCTTTGGACTTCAATGATGACCGGACAATTCGATGGCGAAGATACTACCCCAAGTCGTAAGATCAAGAGAAAGCGACGAAGCACCAAGACCCCAAAGGACGATGAGTCATCCCAATGATACTCATCTCCTTGATATGGGTGGGGTTCATCTGTTGGTTTCATGGTAAGCAAGAGCCTCCCCAAGAAAGCAGCAGCAAGACTCTCTCCGTATGTGCAGAGAGGAATAGACAAAGGTATGTGGTCAGACGACTCAACAGTCGTCGATCTATTCTATAGTAAGGCAGAAGATCCAAGTCTCCAAGATACAATTGAGAGTCTTGGTGGATCTGATTCTGAAATAGCACAAATGTTCGTTACTGACGCAGTCCTTGTTGATTTAACAGATATACTACGCCGAACACCCTACGAAGCACACTTGGAGATTTGGGAGGTTAACCATGCGGTTATCCCAGCAACAGGTCGCCCTGCTTGTTTCATTTCGGGTGCAGCGATTGTAACTGATGATCAGGGAGAGATGGACGCAGCAATGTTCAACATGAGTCTATGGGATGCTGATGCAGCACTTGGAGATGTATTGGAACGTGATGGCGTTTACAAGACCGGTGTCACTTGCAAGGATCTCGAAAGGGATGTTCTTCTATTAGATGCAATATCAGGTCTAACCAAGTTTGTCAAGAGCAAAAAGCAATTCGGCAATCGTGCAGATCTGCTTAGAGAGACATTCGAGGTAACACCGATCAACGAGTTATCAGATAATCTATCTCGTGGTATGTTCGATTTCAGATTGATTGAGGGAACAGTAGTATTCTGTGGAACTCAACCAACAAAGGCAGGCGGTCAATTCGGCCGTATTATGCTAAGGGATGATTCAAGCCTCGATAACATTGACTCCGAAGATGGTGAGTTAATTCTATCCGGGATTACTTCTGTTGAGATCGCATCTCGCTTTGGTAAGTATTCCAAGATCCTCGCTTTGATGACAGTCAACGAATCAGCAAAGTATGGACTCAATGCAAATGTCAAGGGTGCAGAAGCCGTTATCTTGGTTGCACCGGCAGTAGCAAGTAGCAAGAATACCTCAGGTGATGATGACGCAGATGATGCAAGTGATTACTTTGGTAACGATGACGATATCGAAGATGTTGATCTCGACGATGATGTTGAGGAAGATGTTGAAGATGATGTTCAAGAAGAAGAAGTGGTGGAAGAAGAAACCACCCAAGACGACTCAAATGCAGATCAGGACGACGACGATGGCTGGATCGACGACGATGATGATGATTGGGATGATGAGGGCGAGGCCGAAAAGGAAACTGAGGCCGGACCCGAGTCACCTCCAACCATGACTATCACAGAAGCAAAGGCAATGTCGGTTGCAGATCTACGAGCCTTCTGCAGAGAACACGGAATCAAAGTCAAAGATCTATCCCATGCACGCAAGGCTGAGATCCTTGATGCACTTGACGACGCAGGACTATTGGAGTGAGGTTTGAATGAGTGCATCGACGAGAAAGAAGAAGGGTACTGCCCGTTACGATGATCTGCTTGCAGGTTGTGAAAGAGGCAGCGATGAGATCCAACATTGGAGATCCATCAAGGCTCGTGGTTTCTCAGGTGCTGGTAAGACTCATTTCGGTTTGACCTACTTTGCTTATCGAGCAAAGGATCTTGATCCGAAAGAAACTCTAATGTGCATTCTTGATTGCGATTTCGAAGGACAAAGAGAATTGATAGTTAGGGATGAGATTATTCCTCCCAATCTGAGATCACGGATCCTACGTAAGGTCTGCACCGATCCTGAACAAGTCAACGACTATGCAAGAGCATTCATTCATGCAATGAGAGAGCATGCCGAAAAGTATCCAACGGGTGTTCGGGTTATGCTTCTCGAGAACGAGGGTGCTTTCTATCTTCAATGCAGGGACAAATACTCACTTGAGGTTCATGGATTAACAGAAGGCGAACTACTATTGGATAGACAGAAGGCAGCAGTATCTCAGGGTAAGAAAACCCTACCCACATACGAAGAAGGACAGATGCACGCATACAAGGTGATCAACAAGATGTTCTCGGATCCATTCTATCGATTGAAATTGGCCTGCAACAGTGTGGGATTCGATTTCATATCCACAGTTCTTCTTCGGGAATACACCGAGAATTATGGAACGCCAAATGCAAAGAAATCTGTCCGTGCTCAGGGCAGACCTGATCTCACAGATCCATTATTCGATTGGATAGTAGACTTCGAACAAAGGCAGCGAACAAAAGGGGGAACGCTTGAGACACAACACATTGCTGTTGTACGGAAAAGTAGAGAATGCAAACCATTCAGATTACAGAGCCCGACACAAGACCGCTTTTGGAAAGCAGTCGAAAAGTCAGGGGCGGAGTGAGCATGCGGGTTCCATATCTTTCGGCTACTCGTTTGAAGATGATCAAGAACTGCACTCTCGCCTACCAATTCCAATACGATCCACCATCACAAGAAGCACGGGTTCTGAAAGAGGTTGCAGGACATCCGACTAATCTTGCTGCTGCATATCTCGGAACTAACATTCACAATGCACTCGAAGAGTGGAGACGACCGGATCCGGAAACAGGCAGAACACCAAAGCCCCGACTTCCGAAATTGATGGATCTCTACAAGCATGAATGCACGAAGAACCAATTACCACCTGAGATGTATGAAGATGGTAAGAGAATGCTCCAACGGTGGTTCGATCGAAGGGGCAAAGATCCTGTTCGGGTTCTTGGTGTTGAGATGGCCTTTGGGACTCATCGTGCACCATATGTAACCAAACATGGGACACCGGTCTTTGGTATGATCGACTTGGTCATCGAACACAAAGATGGTACAATCGAACTCATTGACTACAAGACCCAAAGAGCACCAATCACTCAAGACGAAGCAAACACCGATGTACAGGCTGGAATGTATCTCACTATTGCCCGTGAGATATGGCCTGATCGCCCACTCATATTCTCATTCGATCTAACTCGGTATGGTGTTGTTTCATCTGTATGGCCTGAGGATCGAATTGAGATGTTCAGCGAGTGGTTAGAAACTCAGTATCAGTATATCGGATCATTGAATTCGGGTGTTGCAACCCTTAGTGGATCTTGTCAGTATTGTGCATTCCAATCACTATGCCCTCGTGTGGCTGAATTGAAGGAAGAAGATTTATTCGACACTGTGATCGCTGCTGATGGTTGGGAATCAGACAATGAGATGTTAACTGAATTACAGAAGATCAAATATGCTCAGGGTATATTGACAAAACAAAGAAAGAAAATTGAAGATGAAGTTAAGGCTCGACTCGCAGGGGTCGATCCGGATGAAGCCAAAATTGAGACAGACGAATGGTCACTCCATTGGGGAGTTCAAGATCGTAAAGAGTATATTCCATCGGAGGTGCAACGACACTTAGCACCTTCTGTCTTCGGACAAGTTGTTAGTATCAGCAAATCTAAACTCGATGCTGCAATGGATGTGCTTGATGATGAAACCGTACGTGAAGTAAGGGGTTCTGCGATCACCAAGTTCGGCCGAAGATTATCAATCCGAAAGAGACCCCCTGTGGAGTAAGCATGCCTAAGAAAGAGAAACCAAGATGGCTGAAACGTCTTGGGAACTCTCGTGTCAAAATGATTTGGGAATGTATGATCAAGGCAAACGCAATCTTGCCTGATGGCGAACCAATGACTACTGAAATGATCCACGATCGTTTGAACAAGATGTTCTCGATGCAACAATTGTCTAATCATCTTTCCAAGAAACCACAATTCACTCGAATCGGAACAAAGAGGATCCCCGAAACATTTGGATCACAAACCTACCCCGTTGCTCTATGGCTTGCAGATGCTGATGCCTATACCCCACCTGAGGACAAACAACCCGAATAGATCCATTTACAGGCTCCCTACTGCGAGCGTTTGTGGTTACCCTCGTATCATGCAAGGATACATGAATGCCCCCTATACACCGGCTATCGGGTTCAAGAGCCGGTTCCTGTCTTCAGCACCTGATGCCCTTCAAGGATCCGGATCGCAAGCGGGAATACATGAAGGAATATCAAAAGAAATGGTATGCAGAAAATAAGGAGACTCGCAAGCAAAGAGTCGCCAATAGGAAAAGAGAGATTCGAAAATGGTTCAACGAATTGAAGAAGACTTTACATTGTTCTCTCTGCGGATTCTCAGGTGCAAAGAGTCCATGGTCAATTGAGTTCCATCATCATGATCCAAGTGAAAAGAAAGAGATCGTATCTTATCTCGTGGCTCATGGGTACTCACGTGAGAGAATTCTCAAAGAGGTGGAGAAGTGTGATCCTATTTGTTCGAACTGTCATCGACAACAGCACTACGAAGAACACGCACTCAATCCCGACACATCCATTTGGGCTGAGGCGGGACGAAGTTCAAAGAAGCCATCCGATCCTGAACGCAATAAACTAATGAAGAAGGCTCGCAGAAGAAGAAGTAAGACTGATAGTGAACGGAGACGAAAGGGGAGAGATCCGGATCGTATTCCCGGACCGAATCCAGTTACAGAAGAAGAGTGATGGTATCTCCCTTCATATCGGTGGGGGACTACAGTATTGGATATGGTAAGCCCGAATACAGAAACCAACATGAAAATCGATTTGCGAGTAAACGCAGCGTCCCTGCGTGGACTCTTGGATCATGTAAACATAAATGGACAAATTGACCCTGTGAAGATCATGTTCACACCCGATGGAGCAACGGTATGGGCTCACGATGCAAACAAGACTTTGCAGATATTTGTTAATGACTATACATTGGATGATTATACATTGAAATCCCCACAGGGATGTATCGTGTTGGAAACAAAGAAGGTAAGCGAAATGCTATCGGCGAAGTTTGGATCCACAGTGGTTACTCTAACAGCGAATGTTGGCGAGCCTTGTGAGATCAAAGACAACGGTGGATCTTCGCTAACCTACTACCCACCATCCGAAGATGAGTGTTATGTGGTTCCGGATCATTGGGTTCTTCCTGTTGGTAACAATGGGGTTCTCGAGTTTCCTATGATAGACAATGCAGAAGCCACATTGAGAGTTACTCTACATCCGGATGAACTAAAGAAGGCACTAACTGATATGAGAGTCGCAGGTGCGACATATGCTTGTATCGATTTCGAAGAGAATAACTGCCGATCAGAGTCGGGACATTGGGCATCAAAGTCCAACACAAGTGTAACGAAGATAACTGCTGATGTTAAGATCGGTCAAGGTTCTGTTACATTCCCCGAAGTCCTTGCTGCGGTATCGGATAGATTAGAAGGCGACAGTGTAGAGATTCAGAAGCACACACAAACGCCATTCTTCCTCTTGATGTCAGGATCCACTACGATCCTTGTTACCGAAGCACAGAGGGCTGAGAATGTCTGATGAAGGAATGTATGATCCAAACAAGGGTCGAGTCGACATAGAAGGTGCGGAAGTAGCACTTGGAATTGACGATGACTCTCGTGAGTATCTTCGGATGGTTGCATTGTTGAACATCATCAAGGTGAGACTTGGAATTGCTGATTCTGAGATAGACCAACAATACGAGCAAGCATTGAAAGAACAATTGAAGGCAGCATCACAATCACTCGACTCACTTGTGCGGGGTGGGTTAGATGAGTGAACCCAACAAGAGATTCGTAACTTGGTTTGAGTTAACTCAAAGATGTAAATTGCTCGCCGATGCTATCTGCGTCGATCCGAGTCCACAGGCAAATGTGGATTTTCATTTGGTTGCTATTGGTAGTGGTGGTTGGATCCCTGCACGACTCGTTGGAGGATATCTTGAGAAGAAGGGGTGCGTGGTTTCCTACTCATCGATTACAATCAAGTCCTACTTCGAGAAGCAACAGGCAGAGATTGATATTCAATCAACGCCATCCAAGATCGGAGATGATGGTTGCATTGTAATTCTCGTGGATGATCTCGTTGATACAGGAGACACGATGGATGCTGCATTTAGGTGGGTGCATGACCAATTCAAGATAACTGCACAGAGTGCGGTTGTATTCTACAAACCGAAGTCATTGTATGTCCCTGATGCTTATAGTGAGATCGTCGACAATAATGAGTGGATTGTATTCCCATATGAGACGGAGGATTCTGAATGAAGATCTACAGATCGACAAAGACGTTTGGTCACGATCGTGGATTGTCAGCAGCGTTCAGACAATGGAGAGCAAGTAGTCATTGTAATCTGATACATGGTTATGCTCTATCCTTCACATTCACATTTGCTGGGACTCATTTGGATGAAAGGAATTGGGTGGTAGATTTTGGTTCACTCAAGGATCTCGAACAATGGCTCAAAAGAACATTCGATCACAAGACTCTTGTTGCTAATGATGATCCTCGATTTGGTCTCTTCAAGGAGATGAATGAACAAGGACTAATCGATATGGTTGCGGTTGGAGGAACCGGATGTGAGATGTTCGCATCTTTGGCCTTCGACTTCGCATCTGAATTGATCTCTGAACAGTATGGAGATAGATGTTGGGTAGAGAGTGTTGAAGTCCGAGAGCATGGATCCAATAGCGCAATTGTAACACTATCGGGTGAGTGAGATGGTTAACTACTTCTCATCCTACTATCAGCATATGTCATATCCCCGTATCATAGCAACAATGGATTCATTCAGGAATGTGAATACAGGAGATCCTACACCCGCAACTATGGGTGAGAAGGTGGATACCCTGATCATAGATTCGGGGATCCTTGCTGAGAAGACAGATGCAGATATTACCCGCCTCATCGATATTCAGAAGAAGCATGCCGACATTGCAGTGCCTCCGGATGAGTTTGAAGATGTCGAAGCCACTGTTGAAAATACAATCGATTGGTTAGATCGATCCGGATTTACTGCCGATGAAGTGATATTCCCATTACAAGGAAAGACCCCCGAAGATTATCTGAGATGTTTAGATCTACTTCGACAAGAAGGAGTCGAGCCTCAATACGTAGGTCTTGGGGGATTGATTGTTAAGTCACCTGCACAATGCAGACCCGTGATCAACATCACACCCAAGTTACGAAAAGAAGGTCTCGACGTTCATCTGTTCGGACTTGGAATCAATTGGGTGAATGACATTCGAAGATTGAATCCAACGTCATGGGATAGCAGCCATGCTGTACGCCTTGCTATCGATGGGATCATGCTGAACAGCGATCTCTCTAAGCGTCCTGATCTTCGAAACATCCATGCTTGGGAACGCTTATCGATTTCATATTGGAATAATCACCAAATCGAACGATATCTTGCTGCACCATGGACTGCGACACGATTGGGGGATTTTGCAGATGACCGATAGGATTGAAACAGCGTTCATGATGGATCTTGTAGGCGATCCGAAAACTGTTGAAAGACAAATAATGGGTCGGGCAATTCATGCTGCAATCCTATGTCCTCAGATCAATGGATCTGAAGAGTGGGCGGTATCGGTGGTGCCGATTGGAAAGGTCATTGGATTTACAGGATCGGACGGAACAAGCATTACAAGAATTACTATTGATTTATTGCACGGCGAGGTGGACAAAGTATGACCTACATGATCGCTAAGAGATCCGAGAATCCGGATACATACGATTACCATCTATGGAGAGAGGGTCCGAAGATTGTTGAGTTTGGATCTGAAGATAGTGCTCTTTCCTACATGGCTGAACTTGCACAACGCTTCGGTATGGATTCCCTCATGCTTGTTCGACGAGTGGAAGTCCGTTTCCAATTGGAGGTAACAGAATGAATACGATCGAGAAGTTTAGAATGATGTTCAACATCCCGGCAGAACAACAGATGGAAAAGTGGGCGGGACTCAATGGCTTGATGGAGGAAAGTGGAATGATCTTTGTTGCATCTATACCGAGTGTATCATGGCTTGCCGAGAATATGCCTATACATGCCCGTAGCCGGCTTCAAAGTGGTGAGGTGCAGGGTGAATGGGTCTCATGGGCTTTGAAGGGTATAGAGCGCAAGAATGCCCGTTATCAGCAAGTCGATCTCACACAGATGGTTACCAAGATCAACCGATGGGGTAAAGAGAATGGAAAGCGACGATTATCTGCGGGGGACTTTGTTACAATCAAGAATGGTTCTGCCTCATTCAAATGGGGATACGAGGTTGGTGTGATGGTCGACATTGCAGCACAAGTATTGGATACAGAACCGATTGCGTTTCTCCCGAACCTACCGATACCCGCAGCGATACTCAGCGAGGATCGAAAGTATGCAATTTTCATTTCACCGATGATAGGTAAGGGTCAAGACTGTCCTGTGATCTCAGAAGTAACACCAACTGCCTCGTTCGAGGGGTTCTTCTCATGAGGCGATACGATGATGGATCTTGGACAGTTTAGACGGTTGATTCGTCGAACTGGATTAGATTCAACATCGCCAAGAGTAGTCGGTTGTCCAATGCAGAAACTCTGTATGACGGATGAGCAAATGTTCCAAATGATTTCCAATTGGATCATTGAAGGTCGAACATGCTTTGCTGGATCTAATGCGTATGCTAACTTCGCATTCGAGCCCGGAGGTAAGATTGCCCCAACCACAATTGTCTATGCAAATACATTTCTCGATTTTGATCACGAAACCAAACCCGAGAACTCATTTGCCGATGCTGCACAATGTTCAGAGTTCCTTCGAGAGAACAACATTGCTCATTGGGTTTCGTTTTCCGGATCCAAAGGATACCACATTCACATCATTCACGAAGCGAAGAAGTTTAGATTTAATCATCAAGATGGATCTGCAACCGCACTCAAGACAATGGTGTACGGATTGCAGAATCATCTGAAGCAAACTCTTGGACTACCTACAATGGATGAGGCGTCAATGGGAGACCCGAAGAAATTGTGTCGGATTCCCTACACCCCTCATGTGAATAGATCCGGAAAAAAGAATGGTCGTTGGTGCTATCTGATTCCAAATGATTCTCGATTACAATCCATGACTCATGATGAGATAGTTAGGGGTTCTGAGAATCCAGAGTTTCAGTTATATCGAATCGCAGGCGATCGCCTATCGCTACCTGATACTGTTAAGCGACTTGGAATAATTTTGAGCAAGCCGGAAGATCAGATCCAGCCAATCATCGGAAGTGAAATCTCCGTCAACCCCGAAGGCAATGCGCGTAGGTTCCTTGCATCACTCGATCTGAGATGTCCCGGTGTAACAAATGAACTTAAGAGATTGAATCCAAAACATAAGGCTCGAGTATACGCAGCAATCTTTGCTAAGGTCATGGGAGGAATGAATGGCGATCAATTCGAACAGATATGGATGGAAATGGGATCGGCTGTTGGATATGTGGATCTCCATAATTCAGAGCACCGAAAATATCAGATGTCAACCCTCTTTGATGATCCACGAATGGCTCACTTTCCAAACTGTTCAACCCTCAAAGCAAACGGATGTTGCATCGGGGAATCTTGCCCGAAGTACAAGGATGTATTCGACAAAGCCCCTGTTCGCCGCATACGCCGTAAATGGCGTAAAAACAAAGATAATGAGGAATAGTGGACACTAAAGTGTCAGAGTCTTCATAAGGGGGATTGTGGTGGAGATTAACATGGAGAGCACCCCGAAGCCAACAATTACCCTAAGCCGCCGCAACCGAGAGAAGGTTGTAAGACATTCATGTTACCAATGCAATCACACAACATACAGCCTCAGCCGATCAGCAGTAGACCGATCTTGCACCCGAACAGATGAGTGCAAAGAGACATGGTCCTTTGGAGTCAAAACTGCATTCGCCTCCACAGTATTCAGCACCCCAATTCACTTCGAAGATCAACTATACATCTTCAGAGTCAAAGAAGAGAACATGGAGGCAATGCAAGAAGCATTCCCCGAAGCAAACCTATACACAACATGGTCATACCATGTTGAAGATCTACCATTCACAGTTAGAATGGCTAAGAAGCAAGACACATGGTATTGCTTCGATTGCCCTTGCAATGGTGGGGAAACAAAGACATTCAAATCCCGTGCAGGACTTTACAACCACCGCAAGAAGTGCAGTGGCCGAGAATACTGATTATCACTTCCTTCATATTGGTGGGGATGATCTGTTAGAGGTATGACAGACAGTCCTGAGCAGACAAATCGTGCTAATGAGCACATGCCTCTAAGCGAAGAAGATAAACAAGAAACTATCCAACAGATTTCACATCATGTTCGGGACATCATGGAGATCATGCAGATTGACCTTGCGAATGATCCAAACTCAACAGACTCTCCTTTGCGTATCAGTAAGGGATGGTTGGAATTGATGCGAGGGCGATTTGGTCCTGAGCCTAAGATTACTTCATTCCCGAATACACTTGGTAACTCGCAGATGGTTCTTTCCGGTCCAATCAGGGTTGTCAGTATGTGCTCTCATCATTGGGCTCCATTCATTGGCGATGCTTATGTTGCATACATTCCCGGTGAGACAGTCATCGGACTTTCGAAGTTAGCAAGGATTGTCGACTTCTATGCAAGGAGACCTCAGATCCAAGAAGAACTGACGCAACAGATTGCAGAGCATGTGGACAAATCTATTCCCGGAAATCTTGGCGTTGCGGTTATGCTTAGGTCAGCACATCAGTGCATGACTTGCAGAGGGGTTGAAGATCCCGGAGCACGTATGACTACGAGCGAATTGAGAGGTGCATTCTTCGACAAGCCACAGACCCGACAAGAGTTCTATGATTTGTGCAGAGACTCGAAAACGGTGGGTTGCTGATGAAAGTAGATCGAGCAGTTAGATTACCAATGAATCATGGTGGAGGAAAGGCCGAAGGACTTTCACATGATCAGAAGTTTGTCAAGTGGTTAGGGGATCTTCTTGAGCCGAACCAAGTCTCAATGGTTGAGACCTTTGTATCCATTCAAGGCGAAGGTGAATGCCTTGGTGTAAGATCTCTATTTATTCGAACATCACAATGCAATCTTCGGTGCTCATGGTGCGATACAAAATACTCATTTAATCCAAAGCCCGGACATAAGCATGGGATCCAAGAAGGGCATTACATTACCACCATAGATGACATTGTAGACGAGGTGAAAACCACTCAGGTTACTCATGTGGTTCTCACGGGTGGTGAACCTACAGTTCAACCATACTTTTCAGATCTCGTTCTTGCACTCAAAGGTGCAGGTGTCCATGTGACGGTTGAATCAAATGCAACAATAATACACGAAGATGTTTTGCATCTTGTTGACCTTTGGAGCCTTGCACCAAAATTGAATGACGGATCAAGGATGACCTACGATGCAGAAGTGATGTTGAAGTATCTCGAAGCATATGATCCGGTTCGAAAGAATGTTCAGATCAAGTGGGTCAGCACTACCGATCCTGATCTGCAAGAAGCATTCTCAATTCTCAACAGTTACAGACTTATGGTTCCGGGCGAATTGCCTCCTGTTTGGTTTCATCCAAATGGAATGGTTCCCGATGAACTATATGCAGAAGGATGTAAGTGGTTGGCTGAGGCAGTACTGAAAGAATTGAATGATGCACCTTGGTCAAAAGAACTGCAACAACGATGCCTTGTTAAGGTGGGGTTGCAATATCATCGGTTAATATGGGGACACACATTAGGTACGTGATACAATGAATAGAAAGATAGCAGTAATGAGCCTCTCCGGAGGTATGGATTCAACAGGACTTTTGACACACCTTCTCGCAAGAGATTACGATGTGTATGCTTTGTCATATTACTATGGACAAAAGCACAGTATCGAATTGGATAGAGCAAAGACGAACATCGATCAAATGAAGGCCGCAGGGCTGAGTATTGTAGAGCATAAGTTTGTGGATCTATCTTCTGCGATGGCGATCTTCCATTCAGCGTTAACTGATTCTGAAATGGAAGTTCCTGAGGGTCACTACGAACAGGAAAATATGGTTGCTACTGTCGTTCCAAATAGGAATGCAATCTTCTCAAGTATAGTCTATGGCTATGCACTTTCACTTGCTACCAAGCATGATCAGGAAGTCAAGATTTGTCTTGGTGTTCATAGTGGCGATCACGCAATCTATCCGGATTGTAGACCTGAGTTTTACGATGCAATCGGTTCTGCATTTGCTCTTGGTAATTGGGGATCTGAAAAGGTAAGTTTCTATCTTCCATACATTGACGGAGACAAGACAACAATCCTACAAGACTCAATAGAGAACTGCGAAAAGTTAGATCTCGATTTCGATCGGGTTTTCAGAAATACAAACACATCATACAATCCGGATGAAGAAGGAAGATCATCAGGAAAGTCAGGTGCAGATGTTGAACGCATCCTTGCATTCATAGATATTGGACGAGAGGATCCCGTTGAGTATGTTGACGGTTGGGAAATCGCAAGAGCCAATGCACTCAAAGTGAAATCCGAATGGGAATCGACCCTCACAGAATGAGGGTGATTACATGGCTAAGAAGAAGAAGAAGAAACCATACAAACTCACCTATCCGGTTGAGTGTTCTAAATGTAAGATCTCGATCGAGAAACCCACATGGGATACTAAGGTTGGAGCCATTCGCCCTCATCCTATATTCGACAAGAAGGGTAACATTACAATCGTATGCAATAAGTGCAAACCCACACAACATCTCCCCGAAGCATTCGTTAAGCAATTTGGAGATACTCGAAAGAATGGGTTTCCTGTTGACAAGGACAAGAAGAATACTACACTTAAGAATGCTCATGGGTTCAGGAAAGTAAGTTACAAAGATGGAAAGAAGGTGGTTAAGTATGTCAGAAAGAAATAAGATAATTGATCCGGATTATGAAGGATACACAATAGTAGATTCAGAGCCGGGAATACATACCAACGGACGCAAAGATTACACACACAGACATCTGTCTCCGGAAGAAGGATTCTTGATGATGGCTAACAAGATGAATCGTCTAATCGAGAATGCACCATTGAAGGTATATGTTGCAGATCTCAATTCAGACTTTTGGGTTCCTTGGAGATTGACTAATGTCGGATCCCTGCAAGCGGCTCAGATTGATTCTTGTGGGGAATTGATCCTCGATTCGGGAATCGCAAATCCAAACATCAAGAATCCTGAACTGATCAAGGCAGCCGAAGAAATGGGTGAAGGGATTACTTGGATAGTTCCAAAGGACTACAGTAATGATACAGATGCGACTATTGCTTCTGTCAAAGAATTCTTTTCTATTGCACCGGATTGGATCAAGGATCGAGCAATGATTCCATTACAAGGAACCTGTGGAGATGACTATGTTAGATGTTACAATGAACTCAAAGATCTATCTCGTAATGGATACTTTGGATTTGGTGGTATCGCAGGTAAGAATCTTACCAAGGCACCTGAGATGGTTTCGATCCAAGCAAAGCGAAAGGCGGTGCAACAATTATTGGATGATACGGAAGTCGAAAAGATCCATCTCTTTGGACAGACGAATCTGAATTGGGTTGATATGTATCACGATGATCGAATCATCTCTTGCGATTCCAATAAGTTCGGGCAAGCCGCAATGCACAAGCATGACATTCCAAGAGGAACCGGATCGGGTGCATTGTATGGTTGGACTGTATCAATGGAGTTCTATTCTTTCCTGCTACAGATCAGCGATGGATATCGCCCGCAAGGTCGCAATCCGAAGCAACATGAATTCACTACATTCTTCAATTAGGATTCAAGATCCATGAAGGAGACCTAACCCCTTCAAGCACCGGCTCTCCTACCCTTCTATCTAATGGGGAGATCCAAGAGAGCGAGAGCGTTCAAGGCACGAGAAGTGCTTGGCGATGATGCTATGTTTCAGAAGGAACTCAAGAAGGCTCGGCTCGGAAATCTGATCACACTTTTACGATCGGCAGAAGTTAATGGCGATGAAGAAAAAATCTCCATCCTACTTTCTGCGATCGGGAAATACCATCTCGATAATCCACTCAAGGTTGACCATCGTGAATACTGGACAATGATCGAATGGGCTCGAGACCTTGGTTGGGAAGTTCAGCACCTGAATACCGGATCCGGTGATTACAGATCTAACACGGTTGCATTCGAACGAAAGGAGGAAGATTTCTCTCCCTCAGTATACGATCGAAGATTGAGTCGACAACTAACAGCAATGCGGGAAGAAGCAGAATTCTCATTTCTCGTGATCACCAAGACTTGGTCTGAAGTGAAACAGGATCTTGCTAATCGTGGGGTCAGCGAAGAAGTGTTGATTGGTATTGTTGCATCCTGTTGCCTCTCCGGCTATCCACCGATCTTCGTGGGGGATGGTTATGATGCAACAAGACTCATGCAAAGGATCGCACGTAAAGCAGACGAAGACAAGAATCGAATGTACGTTCCAAGACCTGAAAATCCTACACCTCAAGAATATGCAATTGCATTAGTCGAAGCATTACCGGGTGTGGGTCGAACACGAGCAAAGGTTCTCTTGAAGCACTTTGGATCTGTTCGTGATATTGCTAATGCAACTGTAGATGAATTATGTGAGGTCAAAGGTATAGGTGCTGGATCAGCAGAGAAGATTCTCGGGGTCTTCAATTACTCGGGGAAGTAAATCTCCATTGTGCGAATCGCTGTGATCTCATGTGGATCTACCAAGAAGGACTATCCTTGTCCTGCATCTGAGATGTATGAAGATGGGAGATTCTTCTCGTTGCTTAGATCCTATGTGGAAGAACATTACGATGGATACTACATCCTTTCAGGTTACTATGGGTTATTGCATCCTGATCAGATAATAGATCCCTACCCCGATACTGTATTCTTTGTTCAAAAGATATTCAGAGATAGAGCAAAGAAAGAAGGTAGGGTGCTCAAGGCTGTTCCAATGGATCAACAACGTCAATGGGGAATCGATGTAGCAAATGCAATCGATTGGGATCAATTCGATAAGGTGGATTTTCATATCAATATCTACTATTGGAGGAACCTCGAACCCCATTTCACAGATGCAGATCAATTTGAGTTTCATAAGTTTGCAAGAAGACTTGGACCAGCGATGCAGAAGTATCGATGACACGGACTTCATGAGGGTGGGGATACCCACTCTATTCTATGTGGACTGAGACTTGGAGACCGCAGACATTAGATGATGTAATTGGACAACAACATATCACATCTCGTCTTCGGTTCATGGTGAATGATTTGAGAGCAACCGGCAATGATGGGGCATGGCCTCATATGTTGTTCGCTGGACCTCCGGGCGTGGGTAAGACTGCGGTCGCTGTTGCTACTTTGAGATCTGCATTTGGAGATGATTGGAGTTCGAATTGGTTGGAACTAAATGCGTCCGATGATAGATCAATCAACACTGTGAGAACCAAGATCAGAGAGTTCGCATCTAAGGGTGTAATTGGAACCTATATTGTCGGAGATAAGATCCAACCAATTCCATTCAACATTGTATTCCTTGACGAAGCAGATCATCTCACACCGGATGCTCAGGCAGCATTGAGACGAACTATGGAGAAATACAGTAAGCATACAAGATTCATTCTATCATGTAACTATCCACATCGTATCATTGAGCCACTTCGTGATCGGTGTGCATTTAGTGAAACTCGATTTACACCAATCCCGAAATCTGATATGATAAAAGCACTTGAGAATGTTATCACATCTGAAGGTGTTGAGATCTCGGAAGATGCAATCGATTCGTTGATCGAGCACTCGGGTGGTTCTATGCGCAAGGCTCTCAATTTACTATTCACAGTTACACGCCAAGTAAGCACCGTTGAGAAAGAAGATGTAAAAGAGATTGCTCGAGGCATGACTCCTGATATGAGAACGAAGTTACTTGCTAAGGCAATCAAAGCAAACAAATCGGGAGGCGATGAATATCGTCGAGCGCATCGGGCATTGGATCGATACTTGGATAACTTATTCGATCAAGGATTTACAGGCGGTGAGATCTTGGATGATCTGTATCGTGCTGTTTCCGAAGATGATGATATGCCTATCAAATTACAAAGGGCGATACTAACTAATCTTGGAGAGGCTCTCTATTGGTCTTCGGTAAGCAGCGATCCACGACTCGCCGTTAAGACATTCTTTAGACGGGTGGTTGTATGAAAGACGACAATGATCAGATCAAGGAAATGATTGACGCTCGGATGAAAGTCGGCGTTGAGAGATATGGACATGGACTTAGACATGAAGATGATACAACACAATGGGGAACAGAAGAAGATCAATGGACAGAGATGGCGTTAGAAGAAGCGTTGGATCTAACTATCTATCTCGCTGCTGAGTTGATTCGCATCAGGGGGAGCCGTAGGGGCGAGTTTACCGGGATCAAATGCTGTTGCCCCCCCAATACCCCATGTAAAAGAAACACGGGCTTAAATCGCGGGTATTTGGGATATGCGATTGGAAGATTCCAAAGGCTGTTCGGGTGGGAAAGATGAGCAACATTCCTTTGCTAATTACTCGGGTTGGATGGTCAGGTAGTTCTGATGATGGAACCGATCTTGTAGTTACGTTGAAGTGTCGGGATCTTCAAGGACGAAGAGTTACTCTAAATGTCGAAGGTACAAGACCTGCATTGTGGGTAGATGAGAATCCGAGATGGAAAGATTTACCTTTGTATGCAAATGCAGATGAAGATCCAAATTACACATCTCTTGAAGGGGATCCATTATGGAGAATCCAAGTCGATTATCCGGAACAAAGATCTACAGTAGCAAAGATGTTTGAACGAACCTACTGTGATGATATTCAATATGAGCACTCTGTGAGATGGATGAATGGTTGGAGATCCACTATCGAAGTCGATCCTAAATATCTGAAGCAGAAAACAATACGTCCCATCCATATTCACGAATGCGATAAGGATCCGGGATTATTCAATCTTCGATGTTTTACTTTTGACATAGAGACTTGGGATGAAGGTGCATTCATCTCTGCCGATAAGGCAACAAACAGAATCGTCAGTATTGCAATCCATGATAGTGAGACAGGAATGTACGAGGTAGGAACAACTGCAAAAGGGACATCCGAGAGAATAGTCAAGAGGATGCTTTGCGAGCAAACTAACCTGCACAACTTGGTAGAGCATGATGTGGACATTCCACCGCTCGATCCGGATCTGATCAAGGTCACTACTTTGTCTGCCGGAGATGAATGCTTGCCTGAGTTTGAAGAAGAAGAAGATGAAGCGGCTTTGATTTGGTGGTTCAAGAGAAGATTAGATCAATTCGATCCCGATGTTGTTATCGGTCACAATCTCAAAGGATACGATCTTCCATTCATGCGTACAAGATGTAGGATCAAGAATCGAGAGATCTCACAATGGAGAGGTAGGAATCAGAGAGACGCAAGACAAAGAAAGTACTTTCCTAAAATCAATTGGAGAGATTATGCACCCTTCGATACTATGATTGCATACAGTGAGCAAATTGCAGGTGCACCTGTTGCTGCTGGAATGGGATCTTTACATTGGATGAGTGGGCGTGAACTTGGATATGGAAAAGTACCACGAACTGAAATCCACAAAATGTTCTACGATGATCCGAATCTCCTTGCTGCATACAACATATGGGATATTGTGTTACCAGTACGTGTCATCGAAGCGATGGATCTGATTGGCTTCTATGCCTACAAGACAGCATTCCACGATTCGCCTATGGACTATTCATCGAGCAATATGTTACTCATTGAATCTATGCTTGGACATAGATTGTATCCGCAAGGTATAATCATGCCTTCTGTGAAATTGATCCGTGAAAGAATCGGGGATCAAAAAATTGAGTCAGGTGGTTTCGTTAGCGATCCAGCAACAGGTGTATGGGACAAGGCATTCGAATTGGATAACAGCAAGGAATATCCTTCGGCAATCATCACAGCAAATCTTTGCCCTACAACGAGGATCTATGATCTGCAAGATAAGTATCCATTTCCTGTAACCACAACACCCAACGGAACTGTGTATCGAAGAGATCGGGTTGGAATCATGCCTGAGATCTTGCGGGAAATGGCTCTCGGTCGAGATGAGGTTCGCACTGAAATGAAGCAACATGAGAAGGGGAGTCAACAATGGCTTCTGCTAAATCGAAGACAGAGAGTCATGAAAGAGAACATGAATTCATTTTATGGCGTTCTCGGATCAGGATCATCAGCGAAGACAAAGGGGAGACCTTTCAGATTAGCAGATCCACAAATAGCAAGTGACATCACCAAGATAGCACAAGAGCATGAACATTGGAACAAGGCATGGTTGGAAGAAGCATCATTGTGGTTTCATCGAGATCTTGGGGTAACACCAAACGAGGAAGAAGGATCTTCTGAAATGACTTTCGAGGTTCTATACCAAGATACTGACTCATGTAAATGTTGCATTACTGATTTGGAAAGAATAGAACAAGAGCAACGGCCTTTGGATCCCGATGAGGTTTACAATGTGGCTAACCTACTATCAATCCAATTAAACGAATCATTCCATGACTTCTGTAAACAGACTCTTGGTGTTCCAAAAAATGAGTTCTTCGCAATCAAGCCCGAAGAAGTATATGCAAGATACTTCCAATGGGGACGAAAGAAGAGATACGCATACAAGACCTTAGATGGCGATCTCGAATTCAAAGGTGTAGAGATGAAAAGATCATCTGTTGCACCTGTAGTCAAAACAGTTCAACGAGAAATCTTCAGAGCAATCCTTGACGGCGAAACCAAACAAGGTATAGTATCCACGATCAGGAAGATGAATGAACAGATGTTAGATCCGGAACAAACGCCCGACATTGACTTTGGAAGACCTAATGGATTGAATTCAGATAATGAAAGAACCCAACAATGGAAAGCGGCAATGTGGAGCAATCATAATCTGAATACTAATTTCGAGATCGGAACAAAGCCTGTATTATTCTTTGCTTCAACAGCACCCGGAACAAAACCACCCGGTAACGTTGTTGCATTACCCTACGGTGAACATCCAGCCGATTGGAGAATTGGGGTTGATAGGAATGAGTCTATTCGTAGATTCTTTGCTGACTCGGCAAGTATGGAATCAATACTTGCAGCAGTCGGGATCAAATGGAAGGAAGCAGTCGGGGGAGTTATGCGTGCTGACTTTGGGGGATTCTTTCAATGACTACTTGGTTAGAGAAATACAGACCTGTAACATTGGATGATTACATTGGTCAAAGATCCCGGATCAGAGTTATGGAATCATTCATCGATGGATGGATAACTGGAGAGAGGCGAGAAGGGTTCTTGCTTTTGACTGGACCTGCCGGTGTAGGTAAGACCACATTTGCTCACGCTGTAGTGAACGATCTTGGAATAACTATCATGGAAGTCAATGCTTCTGATTCACGACGTAAAGCGGATCTTGAAAATGTGGTTGGTATATCTCAATTACAATCGTATGATAATGATGGTAGGCTTTTGTTATTGGATGAAGCAGATGGGATCCAACGATGGGATCCACTCAAGGCTCTATTGACTACCCCCCCACTTCCAATCGTGATCACTGCAAATGATGCAAGCAAGATTCCATATGACATACGACAAATGGCTACAGAGTTTATTCTATCACATCCACCTGAACACCAAAGACGAAATCTTGTGGATCGAATCTGCGATGGTGAAGATCTGAAACACTCTGACTCAGTCAAAGATGCAATCGCTCGACAATGTGGTTCGTGGCGATCTGTGATCAACACCTTGCTCACAACACCCGTAGGTGAAAATCCCGTCATCATTGAGGAGAACGAAACTGGAAAGGTTGGAAACGAGGTTCGCAGAATCTTACACGGAGAGAAGATCCACAAACCAAAAGTCAGCACCGGGCAGATCATGAGATGGGGTAATTGGAATATGGCCGATCCTGATACAATCCAAACATCATTGCACTTTCAAGAAGTAAAGAAGTTCGCAGGTGGTGTAGGTAAGATCGTCGATACTCTGATTCATACACTTCGGGTAAAGGGACAAATCGATGCACCTGAATGGAGAGCACGACCAAAGAAAGAGAAAGCAAAGATGCCCGAGAAGGTAAAGACGGTTGCAGTTACACCAAAGAAACAGGACAACGGGTTCGGGGGTTTCTTCTCATGAGTAGCAAAGCAATACATCCAAGCAAAGAACAATACTGGAATAGAATAAGATCTAAGATGGAGGCGATCACAGAAGATGCACCACTCAAGGTATTCCTTGCTTCGTTCACATGGGAATGTTTCGTTCCTTATCGATTGGTTAATGTAAAGTCGATCCGAGATGCACCGGTTGAACAATCGATGGAATTGATACTTGACTCGGGTGTTCGAAATGAAGAAGTCGGAAACAAAGAGATTATCGAAACTGCAATTGAATATGCAAACGGGGTTGAATGGGTTGTACCTAAGGATTATCCTAATGATCGAACACGCACGGTTAAGTCCGTAATTGAGTTCTTCGAATTAGCACCACCGGAAGTAGCAGCGAAGGCAATAGTTCCAATACAGGGAATTGATGGTCCCGATTATCTTAGGTGTTGGAACGAGATTCAACAAGCATGCTCTTTGCCCGATGATCAATACGTAGGTCTTGGTGGAATAGCAGGTTCGGATATTACACGAGTAGCATCGATGAGAACCACCCAACAAAAGAAAGAAGCAGTTAAGCATGTTCTCGACAATAGCGAAATCCGGATCCATTTATTCGGGCAGACTAATTTCAATTGGACCGAGTTCTATCATCACCCGCAGATAGTATCGTGCGATTCATCCAAGTTTGGACACGGTGTTCATTATGAGACGCCACGAGGAAAGAATGGATCTCAAATCCATGCTTGGCTCGAAGCCGGTGAATACTACAAGTTTGTAATGATGATTTCAGAAGGATACACCCCACAAGGAAAGAAGCCAAAGCAACACGACTTCGGGGGCTTTTTCGATGACTCGGACAAGTGATGCAAAACGCCTATACTATATTCTAAGGGATGAATTCGATCTTTCCTATTGGGAGATCCGGACTATTCTATTGGACAAACTTGGCTTCTCAAGATCAGATCCAGTACTTCAGCAAACACTAAAGCAAGCCCGGAGACGTTTGCGAGAAGAGAATGAAATCCTGATTTCCCGATGGGTTTCCACCGTCCGAGATATGGATCCGAGATCACAAGTAACGTGGATTTTACATCAAGTATGGCCGAATGAGGAAGCACCAATTTACGAGTTCGGCGTGGTCAAGGATGCGATTCGTAGGTTGAATATCATATCCCGAGATGGTACTTCGATTCGTTGGGATGGGGTTAGACGTTTGCGTCGACGTGAAGTTAGAGAGGCATACCGAAAATGGGAGGAGCAAACCATCGCAGCATGGCTCATTCTCGGTGCTCATGTTTCTGTCACTGAAACGAATTACTCTCAAAGTGGGGATGCGGACATATCATAAGGGACAGGGGTGTCAGAGAGTTTGGAGGCAAGATTAGTATGACACTGACTTACACACAACTGATGAATAAAATAATGACTGACTTAGGCGGAGATTTCGTCTCAGCGGATGACTTCGTCCGCATGGGCTTTAGGCTCTTGCAGGAGCAGGGCAATGACCTGTCCCAGCAGAGCGCGAGAAACAATCTCCTAAATCATAGGAAATTGGAATCTGCGGGACTTGTAAAAGTCTCGATCGGCAAGACGGACTTTGTAATGAGTTCCGATGCAGCACAGAACCTAATGTCCGGAAATGGTGCTCCAGCAGCACCAACCGCCAAAGTAACCAAGACAAGCGATGTCCCAAAGGGCGGATCTTTCTATGGCGTTACTCGCCACGATGATCCTGAGGATGCTACCTTGAAAGCGATGATCCCAAGTGTGATCGGATACAAAGAAAGCGATGAGAGAGAGTTCCGTGTAATGGCGAACTGCTACAAGAGAAAGAAGCACGTAATGTTGGTCGGTCCAACCGGATCCGGTAAGACTGCACTTGCAAACGATTTCTTTGCTCACATCAACAAACCATACGTCCGAGTAAATTGCAGCGAAGGATTGGATGAGTTCCAATTGGTTGGTCACATGACCAAGGATCGCAATGGGGACATCGTCTTCGTTCCGGGATTCCTACACATGGCTATGAAACTTGGAATCGGGATCGTCCTTGACGAGGTTAACTCGATGGAGCACGCAGTAGCAACAATCCTACACGGTGCAATGGATTTCGGTTACCTTTCGGTTCCATCCAACAACAACGAGATCGTCCATGCTCACGAGGACTTCTTCGTTGTAGGTTGCATCAACCCACCTGAGGATTACGAAGGCATGAAAGAAATGAACCAAGCAACCGGATCTCGTTTCCGATGGTTCCAATATGTCGACTACCTACCTGAGGAGACCGAGATCGAAGTAATCATGGAGCAAGCAGGTGTTCACAATCCTGTTGTAGCACGATCTTTGGTTCGCCTTGCTAACGATGTAAGGTCTGCAAAGAGAGCAGGCGACATTGGTTGGGATTGCAGCACAAGAAATCTAATCGATGCTCTTTCATTCAGCACAGATGATCCACTACCAAAGTGCGTTAAGGCTTGCCTTGTGAACCGCTGCCCACCTATGGACCGAGATGTGATCGAGGGTGCTTGCCGAGCACGCATCAGTGGATTCGATGCTTGAGGCCGAAATAAGATCGAGATCAGAACAGGGAGGTAAAACAGGATAGGAAAAAAGATCCAAAAAACACTAAGCCCTCATCGAGCCCACATTCATTCGGAATGTGGAGGACTCGGTGGGGGCTTTTTGTATTTTCAAATAGCGGCGATTTGCGGCGATGTTTTGGATTACCCCCTGTATTCCCCACCTGAATCAAACAATGGCCGTAAATCGCCGCTATCATACCGGCATCGGATAGTTCATCCCGGTGGGGATCCTTAGCAAATCTATGGACACCCTACGGACTATCTGCACCTTGCATGGAATCGAGTTCGAGATTGAACCGAATGCAAGTCCCGATCCTATTACATCTCGCAGAGAAGGATCCACTCTCAAACAATCCTCGATGGTTCCATTGCGAAGATCGAAACTATCATTTGAAGGAAATGTCATTGAGTTGGATTTCCAAGATCGACGTTGCGACACTTGGGAGCCTACAATGTGGATCGTGGGAGATCAACATCTGATCTGCATAATCGAGATCATGGATCTTGGAGATGCACCTTTGGATCCTCAACATCACAATACAATCTTAGATCTGCATGAAACAATCCCCAAAGGATCCACATTGCTCGGTTGCGATTCCTCGTACATCAGTGAGAATGGAATGACCTATGTTGCGCATACACTTGGTTCCGAAGACTACCCTATGCTTCCGATCCATACAGGGTGCGGTTTGGATCTGATCCTGATTCGAGAGATTGAGGGGACCGTCGATAGTATTGCGAATGCTATGGTTAGCACTGCAATCGACATAGCAATTGTGCTCGATGAAATCATAGGAAATGAGCCATATGTTTAGTGTCACTGAAACAGGCAACGGAGAAGCGAAAGATGCGGACATATCATAAGGGACAGAGGAGTGGGTAATTCATGGCCGAGAACCTACGACGAACAATGAGCAACCGAGAAGTGCGAGCAGCACAGCGAACAATGACAAGATTGACCCGCATTCTTGCGGGCGACCACTCCATAGGAGTAAGATTCGCTGCTGGAGTCCCACACACCGATGGAAAGACAGTAGTGCTGAATCCAGCATACGATGCTGATCCGGTGTTGAACAGAATCGCAGCAGAAGCGATTGCAGCACACGAAGCAGCAGGACATATCCGCCACACTGATTTCGGTGCATGGATGGGAATGATCAACGAGATCCTTGCAGGGACAGAAGATCCTGTGATGCGAGATATGGTCAACATCCTCGAGGATGCAAGAGTGAACCATTTGGTAGCACAACAATTTCCGGGATCAGGAGACATGATGAAAGTCCACCATGCACACACATACCAAAGATTCCTACAGATGGCGAAGGGAGATACAAGTGTCCAATCCCATCTCGCACCCGGTTTGATTGCCCTTGCATCCGAAGTGATTGCAGGTGGACGAAATCCATACGAGGGAATGAATGACGAGATCGATGCTTTCATGGACGAGGTTCGCCCTGTATGCAAAGGTGCAATAGCACAACCTAACACATCAGCAATTGTTGAGCAAGCAAGAAAGGTTACCGAGATCTACCGCAAGCATTTCCCTGCAACCGATGAACAGATGCAAGACGAAGCAAATGCAAGAGGCGATGGCGAGAATCCATTTGCGGATGATGATCACTCAGATAGCCAAGTAGCAAAGAATGCAGCGCAACAGGAAGCAATGGGTCAGCAGAAGGAAGAAGCAGATCCAAGCGAGTTCGATAATTTCGAAATGCCTAAGAAATCCACACCCGCACAGGAAGACGAAGATTCAGAAGAAGATGGATCCGGATCCGGTGATGGCGAAGATTCAGAAGAAGATTCAGAAGAAGATGGATCAGGATCTTCGGATAGCGATGAAGAAGATGGCGAAGAAGAAGATGGATCCGGATCCGATGGGGATGAAGAAGATTCAGATTCCAATTCAGATTCGGATTCAGATTCCGATTCAGAAGATGGATCCGATTCAGATTCAGATGACGCATCCGGATCAGATTCCCTAAAGAGCACAGAACTAAAGGAACTAATGGATAAGATCCGAGAAGAGATGGAAGAGAAGATCCACGACGAAGATGCAGATCAGAAGAAGAGAGATGACAAAGAAGACAAGCAAGTGAATAACGTCGATCATTACAAGGATACAGGATTTTACGATGCTGATTCTTCTGCTACGGTGCAATCCACTCCTGCTGATGGTCACAGGAACTCCTACCAATACACCCACTATGTTACCTCCCACAAGGGGCAAGTTAACACATTGGTTGCACAGATGAAGAGATTGATCCAATCCCGCAAGCCCGGCAAGGTTAGCCGCAGAGAGAGAATGGGTTACCTTGACGAGCGCCGAGTTGTTTGGGCTGATGAGACAGATCGAATATACAAGAGGAAGAAAGCACCTAAGACTCAGAATGTTGCGGTCGAGGTTGTAATCGATGAATCCGGTTCAATGGGTGGAGACAGGGCAGCGTATGCAGCAGAGATGGCTTGTGTCCTATCAGAGATGATGCAGAAACTTGGATGGGATTACGAGGTAGTTGGATTTCAGGGTCGTGGATCCCGAGCAAACATAAATGTCCGCAAGGGATTCAAGGACGCATTGAATGACAAGACCAAGGCAAGTCTTTCAGTGGCTCGTGCAGGATCTTGCACTCCAGCAGGTGCAGCAGCACTTTGGGCTCGTGACCGATTGCAGAAGTTCCCAGCCGAGAAGAAAATCATGATCATGATCTTCGACGGCCAACCTGACGACTCACAGGTTCTTCATGATGCAATCAAGAATTCAGATTCTTCGATCGGATGGTTGGGAATTGGAATCGATGGTTGCGATGTTAGTCCTTGGTTCGATCACAACATCTCCTGCAATGCAGATCAATTGGTTGCAGTAGGAATGAACACAATCCGCAGGCTCACAAGGGGGCTCTAATCGTGGCTGACAGTATTCAAGCAAATACAAGCGATTTAACGCAGGGGAATATGTCAGGTGCGGGTTACGGCCATCGCAGGTATTCCTTGCCGTTAAACGGCACGCAAATTAGCATAACGGGGGGTTGCTGAATATGGAATGGGGTTCGGTTTCAACATGCTCTCAAAAAGTGGGGGATAAGGATCGCCGCTCTTGGACTGTTGATCTCGTTGAGTTTCAGAAGATGCAACGTTCCTTTAGTCCTAAGCAACAGGATGTTGCGAATCTCGATTGGAATCCTGTAAACAATCTTTGTTGGTTTCCATTGGTAATTGTTACGGATTCACAAGGTCACTCTCCCACGGCAAGTCCAAGTCTAACCGCAATGTACCTGATGGATCGACATCCGGTTATATCGAATGGTTTTGGTAGTCATGGTGAAGATGTATTGGTATCTCAGGTGTTCAAAGAGATCTCAAAGGCTACAGTCAACATGAACCAATATGCTTACTATCAGATCTCAACATATGCAAGTGCATTCAACATATTGCATTCCTCAGAAGACCTACATATTCAGCGTGCACCAACAAAGGGTGCAACACAGTTTGATTCTTGGGTGAGAGAAGTCAAAAACAAAATGAGAAACTATCAAGGCATGGGGACTAATGGATACGAATTGAAGATCTGCATGGTATGTCCGATAATGTGCACAGGCGAAGATAGTAATATGTATCCATACGCACCATTCGAAACGAGGTTGAAAGCAGCGTGGGAAATTAGGATCGGAGGTAGGATCCCAATCGGGGCAGATCAAACATTCCCAATAGATCCACGAGGATTACAATTTGTACCATGGTCACAACCCCGACCTAAGTCTCACAGGGATCTTGTTCAGGGGTGGACACAGGGATTACTATTCGATTCCTCGATCCGAACATCCACAGGAAATGTTAGTTTGCTATCCAAGCGAATGAACACCTATGCGATTCAAATCCCAAGTCTCGACGAAATGTTCGATCACGATTCTTACGTTGCCGATGACAATCTCGCGATGGCGAATCAACCACCATCACCAATCTTCTTCGGATCTGCAATTACTGATAGACCGGGAGATATGTGTTTTCCAAATATGAACTCTCTAATCCAATACATGGAAATCCATACAGATCAAAATGCGAATGAGGGGGGAATCCCCGACCCGTCAAATAGTGCGGAGTCGGAGGATGAATCGATGCAGTCTCCGCTATTCATAGAAACATGGAAAGATACACGAGGTATCATCCTCGTTGATCTATGTGAGAGATCCACTTGTTACTATCATGAATTCATACGATGCAAGACTTGCAACGGCGAGGTTGAAATACGGTCGCCGCGTGATCATATTCCCCCCGAGACAGAATGTCCCCATTGCTTGACGGCAGGGAGCATCTCGTGGGAGTATCGTCTGAACGACGAATCCTTGACAGGAAGTGGATTAAATGGCTAAGAGAATACCTAACGAACTAAAGAGAAGAATACTGATTGCCCTTGGAAGAGCATCCGAACCGATGCCGTCTTCTTACTTTGCTGAGGTGAGCAAGGATCTAAGACCATCCATGCATCGATCGCCTACACAGATTACTATGATGCTAAAGCAAATGAGAAGAGACCATCCTGAGATTGAATCAATAGATCTTGCAAAGAATGGGATCAGCCAAACCGGTGTTCAAAGAACTCGCAAGGGTTGGTATGCACCGACTCTATGTCTGAATGACGATGCTGATATTATTCTCCCGGAAGAGAAACCCGCACTAAAGAAAGTCAGTGTGAATCTTCCACCCGATTGTGTTGAGTATCTTAATTCGATGAAAGAGCAAACAGGAATGTCTCCCGGAAGAGTATTCGTAGATCTGCTCAGAGCGGATATGGAAATCCAAGAATAATCATTGTGACGATCGAACTGCATATCGTAGGGATCCGATCAGAGATGGTGGATCTCTTCCAACGGTAAGAGTCATTCCAACGGAAGCAGAGTTCCACCACCAATCAACTTTGAAGATCTGATGGTTGCCTGTAATGGCTGCACCATCATAAGCAAAGAATTGCATTACATCTCCGGGATAGATATCGAACCTCTCAGGTCTCCCCTTGATTGTGTATCTTTCTCCCTGTTGTTGTTGCTTCACAAATTGCTTTGCGAAGTATGAGCACATATGCTGCGTTGTAGCGGCCGCTTCTTCGAATAGGACATGAACGGGCGAGGCAGGGTAATCGGGGCTTGTAATGGCCGGGTATGTGGCCGATACGCCTAATCCTGTATTCTTGACCGTAGCAACATTGAACGATCTCTGAGCACCTCTTGTTACTTGGATCGAAGAAGGCCAAAAGTCTCTCGTCTTACCAAGGTTCACGGATCCATTGAGAGGCATGTCATCTCGACCACCAATCAGAGGTGCGGATTCTGTTTCAGGATCGGGCATCTCAACGAGTGAGAGATTTCCTCTCTCATCACATTGGAGAAGCATCTTTCTCGGACTTGTGTTTGCGAAATCGAGAACTGTTTGAATTGCCTGCAATCTTGTCTTACCTACAAAGTTCATTCCCGATGGAAGAACAATTCGAGATGTAGTCATCATTCGCCCGAGACCGATTGGATAAGTGGATCCGGCAACAATCTCTCGAATTACTTGTGCAGCATCCACTCTTGTGTAGTCTACACGATCGAGGATTGGTTCGAGCGCAAGATATCCTAACGTATCTAAGCAAGTAATGGTGATGACATCTTTCTCGATTATATCTGAAATGAAACCAGTAAAGATCATTGGAGGTTCGGATACTAATCTTGGTGAACAGTAAACCTGCACCGTATCATATTCCTTGAACTTCCCCGATCTCTTCCCGCGTGTATTATTGATCTCGATGGATATTTCACCGGGAGCATTTACGGATCCCTCGTAACTAATCGACATTACACCACTTACATTCTCAACCCCATTGATCACAACAAGCGGTGCTCTTGGTGTTGCTTCTGATGTTGACATTGGTCCATACACATTTCTGAACATGACTTGCCTTGATCTAACCATATACACTCTGTGAGCCCATCCGGATCTCAATCCGGTAAGTCTCATTTTACGGGGGCGATTGGTGTATTGTATTCCTTCCGGATTCCAACCACCGTTAGTGAATCCCAACCTACCAAGATTGAATGTCGGTGACGGAAGTATCGAAGTCGGGTAAGTACCCTCTGTTGGTCCTGTAGTCATTGTGAACCCACCACGATTACCGCCACCCCTTCGACCAACAACATCGAACCGATCCATCCATGCACTTCCTCGTCGATACATGTATCCAAATCCAACCACATTTGGATATGCAAGTCCATTCACATGAGGATCAAATGGTCTTGGAATGTTGAGAGATGTGTAACAATGGGTTCGGCTGTATCCTACATTCCATGAATCCCACTTTAATTCATCTGCACGAGGAATCCGACTAAGTCCCCAATGTGCCGGATAGTGTGCCGGACGAACAGCGGCTTCCACTTCCTGAGGCCAGCCCAAAGAATGGATCCATCCTTCTGCATTTCTCTGATCATGTAATCTCGATTCCATTGCATCCCTGTAATGAGTAGATGCTAATCTTCCAACAGCCTTCTTCGGGACTCTTGGATCAGATCCAATTTCTTCATAGAAAGAAAGTAATTGTGTTGGTGGAATTAACACGCCATCCTCAGGTCGAGACAAAAGCATATACCGCTCGGTTTGTTCTCTCGTCATGCATCCACCACCGGATGACCCGGTATTCCAAGTCTATGTGTTGTTGAGCCATCTCCATCTGTTCCGGGTTCAGCCACTGTACCATCAGGATGACTATGAGGCCAATACACCCGGCTCTGCTCATGGACAGTACTGATCCAAGATCTCTCATTTGAGATCCAAGACATATCAAGATAGGAAGCATCGAATCCATGAAATCGTTGTGCCCTCAATTGAGGTGCAGTGTGGAGGAAATCTTCATTCCCCGATATTGTATCTGCTTGACCAACGGGGATGAATGCACTTGTTGTTGGATTCCATTTCATCGAAGGAACTGACAGCCATCTGAAATTCATGGATCTGATAACCCACTCACCACTTCCGGGTGTTGAGTATTCGTGTGCCGGCCACCACATCTCAAGGATATGTTCGTAGTATTCTTGATTGAGTAATGTTGTAGTGGATCCCGGCCATCCTGAGATCTCTTCTTCTATCGTTGCTGAATCGGGTCCATATCCACCACCTGCATTTCCTTGTGCGGGTGTTGTTACTGCTGTTCCTTGATCCCCACCTTTTACACCCGGCATCTGCAATGGGTATGGTGCGTGCTCTATTGTTGATGCTGCATCATTCTTGAGCAATGGGGATGATACCATCTGCTGTGAACCTTGACTTCCTTTGGTTGCCGACAATCCTCTCTGATATCTTGCACATGCAACCACATGGATATTGCCTCCACCATCTGTTGTAATTGATGGCGAATGTAGGTTAGCAAGAAGCCCCTGATTATCGGCAGTTAATGGCGGTGCATGGAATAGAGTAGTGGATAGCCCAAGACCTTCTGTTGCGTCCCATTGACTTGACAGGGATAGGTTAGAATCGAATGTTGTAATTCGAGTCAAGAATGGTGAAGGTTCACCCGATCCATTTACCTGACCTCCAGTATCTTGAGGCATGATATATACAGCCCAAGCAATATCTCTTTCATCCAATATAGCATCATAGAACATACATCCATCATTAGCATTCGATGATAGTGTGATATCGGATCCACCCGGAGGTATTCCTCCAACCTGATATGCTTGTAATGGATCAAAATTACACAGCGAAGATGATCCACCTTCATCTGTATGAGATCCGATATTCACCATCAAGGAGGTACCCCTTCGACTTGTATTCGAATTGGTGGAATGTAATCCTCTGAAAAAGATAACAGGGGTATTATCACTTCTCAACATTATCTTTGGTTTATCGGTTGCGGGTGTTGGGAATGGTGCGGCAGTTCCATTGTTGACTGTGGCGACAGCGTGGCTGACCACCTTGTGTCGTAGACCTGTGTAAACTCCATCGGTGACGGATGCGTCAAACGCAATCCAAGATTCAACCGATCGCTTTTGAGTGTAGAAAATCCGACCGTAAATGTCGTCGCTCGTACCAAGCGAGGTTGCAACATAAGTCAGATGTAAAGTATCATGTTGATCACAAACGAGACTTGGCTCTCTGAAATCTTCTCCAAGTGTTCTGACTGTACCTGTTGCTGATCCAAGTATCCTCTCTGCGGCTGTTGCTTGATCCCATCTCCAATCGTATACCGGATCGGGATTGTATGAGACCAAAGTCCTCTCGCACTTGCGATAGTATAGGCTGTGACTATCATCTGCACTATCGCATACCTCGATTACTGCATGAATTGTACCTTCACTATCGGAAGCAAATGCAGCACCATGTACTCTCAATTCAGTGCGAGTAGGATGTATCAGCGAAGATATGTCGGGTCCAACTTCATCCTTACCTGTCCATGTTGGTGGAGCACCTGCGAAATTGTTGACCTTCTGTTCTCGTGAGTTCCAAAATAGATCCCCGTGTAGAGGCTTCTTGTGATGGATCCAAACGGGTGTGCTTTCGTCATCATTATCTTTGGTTGCAGATCTTCCAAGAATAAATTGATGCAGCGTCCCATCATTAGTTCGAAGTATTCTTTGACCGAGTCCTAATCCATGTCCACTTGTTAGAGAACCTCCATAAGATCCCCAATTGTTTGTCGGGGTTGCTGCACCGTAAGATGACCCACTGTAGAAGGCTCCGGGTTGCATTTCAATCCTATCGCCTTGTGCAGTATCTCTCCAATTGATTCCTTGTGCAGAAACAATGCTTCCTGAATCCCACATTGGTTTGACTGCCTTATTGATATGAACATCAACGGATGATTGTAATTGTTCTGTATTAGCGATCCAATCTAATGGATGTGTAACATCGGATCTTCCAAGATAGAGATCACCGTATGTACCACCGTATGTTCGACCAATGTCGATCGGAACTGCACCAGCATGGAAATGGTCAGTAGGATGATCATCCCAAAACCAAAGGGGAGCGAATGATTTACTACCAGTAAGAGCGGTTGAGGTTGAAGGTCCATGTAATTCTCCACCAACCAACCCCAACGGATCGAGTGCAGATCCTTGATTCAATTGAGAGCCCGGTGTCCAAAGGTTGGTGCGGAGCATCCATTGTCCAAGTATATCTCCGGCTCCACCCGGTTCTTCTGATCCTGTCTTCTCAAATCCAACCGAGTTCTTTCCTAACAGCCATTCAATTCCTCGCAAATGTTTACGATCTGTTCTATGGAATGGTGTTTCGATTTCTAAGTCAAGTCCTGATCTTGGACCACTTCGTGCTCTGACCTGAACCTTGCCCGGTGCTAATTCATGCAAGGGCATGTCGTATCCAAGACCGGCATGCACTTGTTTCCATCTTCTATCTGTTCTGAATGGATGAGATGATGTGGACATCCCGAAATGAAGTGGACCCTGATATGATAGTGCTACTTGACCACCATGTAGGACTTGCGTTGTTGCACTTGTGAAAGATCTAACTCCCGGCATTCAACCACCTCCCGGTGGTGTGTATGATGATACATCTACAAGATTACGAGGAATCATCCATTGTGGTTCAATGAACAGTTCTTCCGAAGATCCACTTGCAGCATTATTCATATGAATTCTAATTGCTGTTTGTATCCCGATGGACACGCCAGTCTGTAGTGTAACAGGAAGAATTACTCTTGAGCCTTCAGTGAAGGGAGTGCCGTATGTACTTGCAGTCGTGAATGGACTATCCCCATTCGAATCGATCCAATCTTTGACATCACTAATATCATCTACATTTGTTGCAGTAACCTGAGTGAAGGATCCGTTGGACATATACCCGGTAAGAGTCCCACGACTTGTTGCACTCGTTCCTTTTGGATAACGCAAGAATTGTCCGAAGTCCCATACCAACCAAAGTCTCTGATGTTGATCCGGAGTTCCTGTAAACACCCCACTTCCCACGACACAATCAGCACCACTAAGTAATCCCATTGATCCTGAAAACCCGGATAAGATTTGTTGCTCTGCATTAGCCCCCTCATAAGCAAAGTGAGTCTGTGTTGTATCCCATGCAGGATCAATCAAATCATATGGTAATGACCACGCTGAGTAACCCTTGTGATAGAATGGTTTACATGCAGATACGAAGTCTGTAAATCCGTAGGTAGTAGGAACCCAATACTGTCTCCTTAACCACTCTTGTTGTTTCGTCCATTCGGTATTCAACCAACTGTATGTCTTAGACCAATCTTGAGTTTCACCTGCGATCGCATATGAAGTCCCACTACCCGCATGACCTCCATACAAATGACCGGGTGTCAATGCGTTCTGTCTGCCTGCATGTTGCACAGTTGGGAATCCTTCTAAGATGGATCCGGTTGATGTTATTCCCGGCATAGAACGAGGCAAGGTTACATTGCTCAATCTCATCTCCGGATAGGCACCATATACACAAGGGATTGCTCGCTGTCCTGATTCAGGATACCAATATGATGTGCGTGCTCCATTCCACCATGTATCTTGCAGATTGAATGTTTGTCTCCATGTCCATGAACCAGCATGATCGCTAATCCACGATCCACTAAAATCGCATCGACCCTGTTTGACTTTTCCTTTGTCTGCCGGTGTCTCTGTCCATAGCATAATGAGAGATCTTGCACCCGAGTCAGCAACCATACGTGTGAATGTAGGCCAATCACCAAAGACTGTGCTTCCTGCGAGACTTGCGCTTGATGCAGTGGGTGGAACCTCAGGTGTTGGTTTTGGATCTGCTGTATCGATTTCTGCGTCAGGATTAAGATGACCTCCTAAACTCGTTGTTGCTACACTACCGACCATCGGCTGACATGTAGTTCCATCATAGTAGTAACCCGGTGGACATCTTGGGAATGCGTTATCCGGATTGATTGGGTATCCGATTGTTGAGTCGGGATATTGTCCTGTTGCTGTAATGCGATCTCGATGGACAGCAGCCATTAACATTCTTCCATCTTCCATGCACCTTAGTGCACCACAACAAATGACAGGATGTTCACTCATGTCTGCCTTGTTTTCAGATCCAAGATACTTCATCAATTCTACTCTTGGAAATACCCAATCATGCAAGCCCCACGAATTACCATCCGTACCCTCACGCCTTGCCTTTGCGGGCGTTGTCCAATTAAGCCCCCCTACAAGCCCGCTAAGGCGATCATTGTGTAAATCGCTGGAGTAGGTGCCTTGGATGTATTGAAGCCGCCCAGCGGCGTTAAATCGCTCGTATACGGGATTATCTGTTACTGTGGTAGATCCATTTGGATAATATGGATCTTGTGCAGGGGTATATCGGAAGATCATCAATTCATCTCCCGGTGGGATCTCAGGATTTGCTTCATCCCATTTTTGCCCGTATCTCCAAATTGGACCAAACCAATTCTTGCCCGTTCTCGAATCTGTTGTTGGTGTTCCTCCACCAAGTGCTGTGCTGTCATTTAGATTTGCGGCGACAAGTAATTCACCCCCATAGACATCGGCATCCCACAGATGAGATATTCCACCCTTCTGATACATTCCACCCGGTTCGATTGTACCAAGGAACTTCGGGATCTTATCGAATGATTGTGAACGGATTGGTCTGAATGGAGTAACTTGGTGTAATCCCCATCCCTGTCGACCCTTGATTGAATCCGTGTAGGTATGTCGAGGGATTACCTGATCATACCCATTGAGTTTACTGTATTCAGCGGTATCCTTTGATCCTCCCCAATCGCACAAGGTATCACCCATGTAAACCTGTTCGAGTGTTGTTGGATCAATTCTGAATATGGCGTGCATAATCACAGCAGGCTTCTCACTAAGATCCATATGCAAACTGAGATCCGTGAAAGTGGGATCATTTCTAACACTTGCATTGTTACTTGAATTCCCTTCAATGGATCCTGACTTTTCACATAGCGATACAAGAACATGATAATCCACTATTGGTTTCTTGAATTGGATTGTGCTTGAGGCAGCAGGCTCGGATCCAACATTTGTATATGCAGCAACCTTAGATGTCCCGGCTTGAACAGAAACAGTTTCGTAACCGACTACAGATGGAATCACTCGAACCCGAGTAGGAATGTAATCTTGCATCCATCTTGTACCGACCTTGTGGGTCCCAACCATGTTAGTCGGTTCGACTGTTGTATTGGATCCTGATCCAGTAAATGCCTTTTCCAATGCTGCCGTATCACCAACGATGTATTGTTCAGGAACTACCCCCGTTGAATGGACCACTGTTGAGGATCCAATTGTGATAGATTTATCTCCACTTGATCCAAGTGCTGTCGCCCTATCAATTCCTGTTCTTCCAGTAAAGAATGTCGATTGATTTGCATCCAATCCCGGAGATGGTATTGTCCCGTCATTGGTAGTCATTGAACCGGTGGTTCTCATTGAGTCACTCATAGGTCTAACAAGAGCACCATCAGATCCATATCTTGTACCTCTCATTCCTCCGGGTAACCAAGTTTTTGCAGCACGCCTAACGGGGGTTCCCGATGTAACTTGGATGTTGAGACCTGCGAAGTGCATACCCTGATTATACGTCCAAGGTGCAGCAGTTCCATCTCGGGTCTTATCTTCGCTTATAGTAAAGAATGCACTCACATTGAACACCCCTTCGAAACCAATCAATCCTACTGAATCCATTACAGCATGATTTCCAAGATATGCAGGTCCAAGTTCACGATCAGTTTCGACACCAGCGATCGATTCTTTTATCACAAATGCAGACATCGTTTCGCTGGGTTGTAACCAATTAGCAAGATCGTGTTTGTAATATGTAAGTGAGTTCACACCACCACCAAGTGATGCAGCGGCAATTTCCACATTAGCAAGACCCGGAGGTGAAGATGGATTATCCATAGATCCACCACTCGGAACTGTTTGCGATATTGGGATTCGTGAATATGGATAATGCCCTTGAGAGTATCCATTGATCACCCAATGAACCGGCTCTTTGAAACTACGACCCAATCCAAATCTCGAAGAGTGTAATCCCTTTGTGAATGCGTCACCTGAATGTGAGTCATGATGCTGTATTCCAAATGCTGATGCTCCGAGTGACACATTGTAAATTGTATCATGTGAGTCTCCCCATTGTCTCCCATTACCACCCGATGGTAAGGCGACTTGAGTATGGAATGTGACGCATGCAGATTCAGAATTATTCGGAACCGATAACTTAGTCCCGAGTGCAAGATCGTGAACGGGGGGAATGAGGCATCGAGTCGAGCGATCGTACATTCTTCCATAACCACCCGAACCCAAGATCTGATCATCTCGATCCGCAAGCATTGCAGAAGATATTTGTTCAATTGGTCCAATCTGATGTGTATGATTTCCGGGAGATCCCTTTCCATCTCCAACAGAAGCATTGCTGAACAAGATCGGATCTGCTGTTACATTTGCTCGGTTAATTTGTGCAGTAGTTTGTGCTCCTCGAGTTCGACCGGGTTGTGAATATGTAATCCCTGTTCCGATCGAGTAACCCATCCATGCATTATCCGAATCAGCAGATCCGGGTGCAGGGGCTTGTCCCGCAACAGATTGACTACTCCATAGCCATCCTCGAACGCTATCATAGATTGGAGATCCTGTAACCCATGTTGCTCCAAATGCTTTTGCTAAATTGGTATTCTCTCCACGAACCCATAAATCACCATCCGCATCAATGTAGTCATTGGTTGCTCCTGTTGTGCTCCATGATCCTGAGAGATGAAATGGTAAGGTAAGAGGTAATCCTTTGCCGTAGCCAATGGGCGGAGATAGGTCAATCCGATCAAGGGGGACTCCACTCATTCACCTACACCTGCCTCTCGAACTAGTGTTGCCGACCAAGGTGTCTGTCCAACAGCACCTCCTTCACGGTTGTATGAGAATGATGTCACACGACCAACAAACGTTCGAGAGTCGGGAGTGCCCGAATAATTTACACTCATCCATTCAAACTCAACGAGGTGTCCGGTAGCAAGTAAATCTTCCATGAAATCAATATCCAATTCTGCCGTTGCGTGGAGGAAAATACCTTGCATATTGAATTCATCATTACGTTGTCCTGTATCACTTATCTCAGGGTAATCTGAATCAAGCACTTGTGTGACTGAATAATCAGCAGATCTCATTCGTGTAAATGAAGATGGATTTGTATTGAGAACAAGTGGAACTGTGTGTCTTGCAGGAAGCACTTTGATGACTGCACGAGCGGTATTAGAATTGGTTGAGGTTGCATCTTGACAAGTAACCGTAGCCATATATTCACCCGCTGTTGCATATGTATGATTCGTATAATTTTGAGCCTGAGGACCAACCGCTGTAGATCCATCTCCGGGCGTGAATGTGAAATTAGTTACGGTTCCCCCTTCTTCTATATCGTAAGATCTTCCAGCATCTAAACGGACAGTATCACCTGCTCTGATCAAGGATGGAGATGCACGAATAACTGCAACCGGTGGTGCATTAGCAACATTGACTGTGATGGTGGATGTCCAATCCGATTCATTCAAATTATCGTCTCGAACCTTAGCCTTCACAAGGAGGCCACTTGCAGTGTTCACATATGAGTGATTGATGTCATAAGTAACAGAAGTTCCAGTTTCTGTTATCGGTAACCAATCTGTGATCACGCCATCTCCGTAGTCGAACTTTACTTCCTTTACAATACGATCCGGATCGGTTGTTGCACCTGCTACTCTAAGAGATACAATATGTCCAACCCTTGTATCGATCGGTGCAGTTACATCTCCATTATACGTCTCTGCTGTTACTTGGATCGTTGCGGTAGGTGTAAGATCGTAATCGATTGTATATTCTGTAATTGCAGGCATCTTGGTCCAATCAAATGCACCTTCGGATCCATGCGATGCTGTCTTGATTGTCCATTCAAATCGAATAGTGAACCCATCTGTCAACGCTGCTGTAGGTAATGTCGTAAGATCAACTGAAGCAAATCCACCAACCCATTCAGGATCAATATCTTCGAATCCTGTATATGGCGTTCCGGGTCCTTGTCCAAATCCATCCCATGATCCGGTAGTGGATCCGGGAGCACAGATACTAATGCGAACATACTGATCCTCATCCATATTCTTTCCCATCAAAAACAACTCACGATACTTTGCAACATTAGTCACATTGTAAGTAATGCTCTCGGCTTTGAATGGGAGCATTGCTGCTGTTGGAATCTCTCTAACTTTGATAGAATTGATAACAGGATCTTCTCCTGTTTTGTTTACCATGCTCTTCCAAATGTTGCCTGTTAATTGTGTATTCGCAACGAGTGCAGCATGCTCAAATGTGAATCCATAAACTGGACCTTGAGAACCTAAATCGGATCCTTGATCGCTTCCATCGAAATGATGGACTAATCTATCTCTGAAGAATGCAAATCGTAAAGTGTGTAAACCGGCCTCGAAGGATGAAGATGATCCACCTGCACCGATGTGGTTAGAAGCATTCCCCCATCCAGTTCGAAGTCCATCAAATGGTAAGGACGCATTGTCAGCAATGATAGCCGCTTTGATATCAGGATCTTCCATAATATCGGATCCGCCATACGCCCACCACCAAGTCTCACTTAGAGTGTATTGATTGAACCACCATTTATGATGAACGCTATTGACTGTATGAGAATAAGTTAGGCCACCTTCTGAGATTGGATAATGTCCATATCCTCGAGGGGTTCCTCTAAATTGGATACCGGATGGTGACTTCTCCCATTGCCCGTTATGATGGAATGATCTGTATCCATTTCCAATTGTGGAAGTCTGTCCACGCTCGAACCAAATCTTAGTCATTCGATCTTTATTGAGTGGGATGTAAGCACTGATTTCTATGTCGGCGAAGATGGGTGATACTCCCCATTCTGTTAGTCCATACTTATCGGTTGGACTGCCGAAATTACTGTTGCTATCATATGCGGCTAATTCTGTATCTGTGTATGTACCTCTGAGATCCATTGGGATAGGTGCAGCACCCATAGTAGTGTTCGGTCTAAGTTGTCCCGGCCACGGTCTGTTGCGACCTTTGACCCATTCATTATCAGAGGAATCTTTCGGCTTGATGTAATCCCATGCGTGGCGTCCGGTTGTTTGATCCATGCAAGACCACATAGTCAACAGAAGAGATTTCGTGAACCATTTGTATCTCTGAATGTTACCGTGCGTACTGCTTCCTGAAACCGCAACATCTGTATGACCTTGATCTCCATATTGAGGAGGTATTCGGATCCCAACCCCGCCTGTAAGACTTGGTGTTGGATCTTGCTCATCATGGATCTCTTCAGCATAATCTGTAACTGATCCTGTGATATGCACTTGCCTTCTTTGGAACTCTGTGAACTCTCCATCTATGTCCATTCCTTTCTGCACCAATGTATTGTTTGTACCCGTTCCTGAATTGTCGTTGATGCCGGGAATAAGATCGTCTACTGTTCCGAAGATGGATGCTGTATTACTTGATACACCCGGTGCTACTCCACCACCATCCCATCCGCCATACGTTTCGGGATATAGTGAGTCAGAAGCAAGTCGACCCGGTTTGGGTCTACCCATTCTGATTCGTGCTCCCGGTGTGAGGTATTTTGCTACATCGGAACTGAACCCACAGTTCACTCTAATTCTGTATCCAGTTCCACTTGTTGAATCACTATCTGCACCTTGAAGGACGGACTCAATTAGCCACCATCCATTTGCATCCGATTGTGTTGAACTCCATCCAAGATCGCCCGGTATCAGATCGACGTAAATTGCATTCCCTGCAACCAATCGATCTGTAGCAACGATATCTGCCGTGTCGACATAGAAATCGAGATCTGAACCTGATGCTGTAAATTGAATTGCATATACAGGTACAGGAATAGCATTCACTGCATGAATAGTATCATATGAAAAGATCGTGCTTGTACCACCGCCAACGGAAAGACCATCTTCCATTGACTCGCCTACAACATTGATGTGTTCCCATTGATCAAAGTTCCAAGCAATTGAACCGGGACTGAATGGACCTTGGACGAAATCTAATCCCGGTGCGATCATTGCATATGCCTTTCGAGATGGGACAATAGACTCTGCAGATCTTGCTGCCGGCTCCCAAAATCCATACAGTCCATCTCCACCGAGATATACTCCCTGTGCTGCATGTTGTCCTCTGTTTCTTTTGTAGTGCTCACCACCAACCTCTCGTCGAGGATCATACACATAAGGAATAAGAGAACCGCCACCGGAGATTGTGTATGCACCATCTTTGAGAAACATTGCGAGGCACATTCGTGTTCTCCATTTTGGATTCGGGGAAGTAGTGGTGTCCGCACCATTCTCATGCTGTAATGTCTTTACATCCAAAGCCCCAAATCTACGATGTCCATATTTGTGATCTCCAAATTGATTAGCAAACCCGAACTTGACATTTGCAGCATCATCGCCCTCAGGATCAGGATCGAATCTATCCATTCCCAATGATCCGGTTCGAGGTACCATATCATCAGAATCAACACTACCACCACCCGGCTTAGTTTCGAAATCATGCAAGGTAGTTCCTACCTCCGCATTCATGTTGCGTGAGTATTGATTCATGTTAGCCACCATCGGCATGAATACAGTTGCAGCAACCTGTGCGTTCGCCTCTGCCCCGAGCCAATTCGTAAGTGCGGAAATAGATCCGTAAGCAGGAGCAACATTGTATGAAGCATCAGGCAAATACAAATGTTCATTCGGATGTGGTTTCCATGTTCTTCCTGATGGTGTTTCAGCGGCAAATGATCCATCACGTTTTGTGAATGTATCCAGTATATCAGCGAGTTCTTGGATCGTCATTGGAACGGGTGCGGGACCACATGTTTTAGTCGCATCATCCATCTCTTCGAATGCACCATATCGTTCGCTGGAATCGAATTGACCAGCATGCCCTTGAGCAATCAAAGGGATTGTTGAGGTGCTTGAATCAGGCCAAGTAATCTGTGCTTGAGCATTCCATGTTCCTGATCCGGTAATGGTTAATGTGCAAGTCCCCTCTCCCGATACAGGAGCACTCTTGGTTGCGTTTGTGATTAGATACTCAACCCTGATTCCCGGATATTCACATTCGTGTGCTGTCTCTTGTCCGGTGAATAAAAGCAATTCATCTGCCGTTGTGATCTCAGAAGCAAAGAGGGTTGGATCCACAGTTAGCATTGCATACGAACCATCGTTCTTGAGTGTGACAGGCCACCATGCTTGATTCTCAAGAAGGTCATTCTTCAAACGAGAACTGACACCACCGTCGAACTTGTGGTCTATCTTGCTCATACTCCCGCCCCCCTTGCGTTTCTACCTATTGCGCGATTCAGTGCTTGAGGTAATGCCCCTGCAATTACATTTCCAACATCATCTGCATTCAATACTCCATGAACATGAATGTTCGAAATTGTGATACCTTGCATAGAATCAACATTACCTGATTCTTTAGTTATCGATCTTGCATTGTCTTGGAACGGTCTCATCCATTGTTTGAATTGATCCAATGGAATGACTACCTCAGGTCCCGCTTCACCAACAATTGCTTGTGTTGGTTGAGTGACTAATCCACCATCTGCAAGTAAGAGAGAACCAAGACCAAAGAATGGACCGGGCATGCCGGGTGTCATCGCATTGAGTAAGGATGTACCCGGTGCTCTTCCCATTCTCTCATCCAGTTTCTGATAACTTTCAAGTACTTCGGCCAATGCTTCCACAAGAGGAGTAATGATCTGCAAAGCCAATTTTATGATTGGAATCATTGCCTTCAATAATGGGATGAAGTCATCTCTAAACATTGGGATCAATTCATCTCGAAGGATCGGAAGAAACTCTTGTCCAATAGCAATGAAGACTTCATCCAAAGCGGACTTCATCGTTGCTATCTGAGCGGCAGTTGTACCACCAATAATCTTAGCCATTTCCTCAGCAGCACCACCCGAATTATTCAAGTCATCAACAAGGGTAACGAATCCTTCATGTTGACCAAGTAAAGCCAAGATAGCACCACCACCTCGAATGCCGAAGATCTCCATGATCTGTGCAGTTGTAGCACCGGATGATTGTAACTGTTCCATTACATCAACAAGTGAGGTAACACCCATCACTTGAGAGTTTACTTCTTTATTCAAGGTAGAGAATTGTGCTTGTAGCAGTCGTTGCGAATCTTTGAGATTATCGGATTCCATTTTCGCTTCTGCTCTTTGGATCCCGGTCTTGGCCATAGATAATTCAAGATCAGAGTTTGCAGATTCTAATCTTGAGATAGTTTGTAATTCACTTTCTGTGAGATCTCTTCCTTGCTTTTCGGCCTTTCTCTTGATAGCCATGATCCTGAGATTGTTGCGTTGTTGATCCAAACTCATCCCGGCCATTTCTCGAGTAAGGGCTTTAAGTTCAGCAGCGGATTGCTTTGCTGCAAACTTTGTTCGATCGAGATCTACTGCAACATTTCTCAATGTCATTTGTGCTGCGTCTCCAGCAGGGGTTAGTTTGAAAATATCGAGACCAAGTTTCTGCATAGTTCTTCTTGCATCTTCACCCGGAGATACTAATTTGTTAAGAGCACCTCTTAATTGAGTTCCTGCAAGTGTACCTGCGATACCAGCATTACCAAGAGCACCAATTGCTGCTGCGGATTCCTCAAGGCTCACACCTGTTGCTGCTGCGGTTGGACCGAGATATTTCATTGCCTCTCCAAGTGTATTAAGTGTAACATTCGTTCGGGTCATGGTGTATGCAAGAACATCATTTACTCGTCCAAGATCTTCCATCTCCAATCTGAATCCTTTGATTGCTGCAACCGCAATACCCGCAGCCGTTGGAATATCCACCCCACCGACCTCAGCCAATTGGAGAACCCTCTCGAGTGCTTTATCGGAAACCATCTCCTCGAATGAGATACCCGCGATCGCCATTACTTGTGCAGCCTTCGCAACCTCTGTTGCAGTGAATCTTGTGCTTGCACCAAGTGCACGGATCTCCTTTTCCGCCATCGCCATTTGTTCGGCACTTGCTCCTGTCACCGCCTGAGTCCTACCCATGATATCCTCAAACTCAATTGCGAGGGTGATTGCTCTCTTGATGAAAGAGAAAGCAATTGCGAATGCTGCGAATGCTGCTGTGATAGCGATGATCGGACCAAGTGCTGCCGATGCTGCTGCTCCCATAGCGGCAAGGCCGCCAGCAGCACCCTTTGCTGCAGTTCCTGTTTGTGCAATCTTCTGTGGAGCATTACCTTTAGCATTAAGGGCGATACGAAGAGTCATTGCTTTCAAACTCATTCATTCACCTTCCATGTTTCATACCTGCATTGATTTTCCTGATCCGAGCATTCTCTCTCCGGATCATTTCGTTGGTGGATTCCAACCACCACAATTGTTGTCGGGGATCTAAGTTGTTCCAATCCTCGATCGACATTCCTGTGTCGACCAAGATGTGCCGAAGAAATTGACCTTCGTCCGAGCGGGCATGCTCGGTCAGTCGACCAAAGGGTGGTCATCACCCGTACCTCCATCTCCTCGTGAGGCCGAGAGGATGGCTGTTGAGAGATCATTAAGAAGGGTGAGTGGTAATTGTTTGAACTTAGTAAAACTCAAACTACTATCACATTTCCTCATCATCTCGAAGGTGACCAACAAACCGAGTTTCTCCATTTTGTCGTCTTCCTTTTTCAGCGATCGCATTTCAGGGTGTGCTTTCAATACCTGATATTCGTTTGCTGACAAAGGCAGACAGTGGATCTCGTCGAGGACACCATCTCCATCTTTGATGTTTAGATGGGACACATCCACCACTATTGGCGTTGTAGACTGTTCTATTGCTGAATCTAACCAACTCATTTCTTTTCACCTCCGAATCAGTCGCGGGTCATGCTGCGGCCTTCGAAGGTTGCGTTGATCAGTAGTGCTCCCTCAGAGCCCGCCTCAAGCCCCTCGATTGACAATTCGACAAGGACGCAGTTTGAAGCGGTGTAAGTATTTGCTCCGGTTGCTCCGTCATTGTCGAAAGTGATATTGAATTCTGTATCGTTAGTCCACAGATCCATGAGGGCATCATCTGAAATGCCCCATGCTTTGGAAAGGGATCCTGTAACCGATACTAATCCACGAGTGTGTGCTACTGAAGTAGCACCACCATCAAGGGTGTTGTATTTGCCTGTTGCTTTGCTAAAGGTCACATCTCCGGATACGAAACCTGTGGTCGTACCATTCACGGTAATGAGCCCGGTTATTCCTGTAAAACTGTGGACCGCCATATTATCTCAAATGTTCCTTTAGAGAACCGGTGCTTAAATGGCTACTATCTCCCCCTATGAGCAAGGGTTGGATCCCTGTGGGTCCAGTTAGGAGATCCAGCAGGACCAAACCATGTCCCCTATGTGCCGGTTCTCTAAAGGATCTGATATGGAGATCACTGTAAAAGTTAACGATGCAATAGCAACAATTGAACGTCGGATCATCAATGGACGAATAACGGGAATGAAGCGACATGAGGGGTGCCGAGTAACAATCATCGTGCATCCGTTAGATCCATTATGATCGAGAACTAATTTTCTTCTATCATTTTGAAATCGATTCAGGAGAGGAGAGGACCCCTATGGGGTCCGAAACTCTCCTGTATTTTTCCGAATGATTTGTCGGGGTGGGGATTCCCTGATGCTTTATGTCACCGGGCAAATACGAAGGTGCATGAACATCAAAGAAATCCAAGTAGGAGACATTGTGGTATTTGGAAGATCGAGATCTGCAAACGGGGAAATGACACCGGGTATTGTTGATCAGATTGAATTCAAGAATCAGAAGGGATCCGTTAAGATCAATGCTTTAGAAAGAAGGGGGAGACCACCAAAACCAATTGGTGCAATATGGACTTGTCATCCAAGTGTTGTGCTATGCGTGGTGGTTCGTCCCGATGACAATTACACCTATTCAGAACAACATGCACAGGGTCATGGAAGAGAGTTACTTGAGATTAGCACATATGAGAGACTGAAGATCCACGCAGCGAAGACTCGAATGAAGAATGAACGAACCAAAAGAGTCACCGGGTGGAAGGATAAACTTCCTGCGAATCGTGACGGTTGGTATTGGTATCCAAGTGACCAAAGCGATATGGTATTTCGAATCAAAAGAGCAAATCAAAAGACTCTAACACTTACGATCCTGAGAAGGGATGATGAAGGCGTTTGGAATATGGACAATGAAATCCCACACAAAGTCCTCGGGCATAGCCACACAATCGATACACTGTTCGCACATCCATACCAAGGAACGCCATCGATAACATGCAATCAAAGGAGCCCGTATAGACGTGATTAGTGCATGAGATTCAAACGGTTTCAGACCCCCTTTGGGGTCTGACACTTTTCCACACCCCTCATAAGGGGGGACGGGGTCGGAGAATCATGGCCGAGAACCAATATGAGAACGTAAAACTGATGACGAACGCAAAAGGAGAGGGCATGACACGTGTTTCAGTCCCTATCCAATCAGGTGCAGATGACTTCACCTGCGAATACAGATCCCCACGAATAACAATCGTAAGAAACTTCACAGTAACCGGAAACGGAAAAACATCCTACAGGGCAGTCAGCAACAATGGCGAGAACAAAGTTAACTCAGACCACGCATGGAATAACTACAAGCAAATGGCGCAAGAGATTGTGAATGACGAAGTAAAGGGATGGAGGACTACCTTCCACTGCAATCCTGAGCACGAAGCAGAGGTAGTTCAGATCTGCTATGCAGTTCAGAGAATGGCCTCCGATCTAAGAGCACCAAGAGATATGGAGAGGTATGGACAACATGCCGATGGAACCCGAGCAACCCATTACGAAGCAAACCGAGCAAAATACTACAACGCATGGGTTGCATGGAAAGAAGCAGGATACCCTGTGGAAGTTACAGTCCGAGATGCAGATGGAATGGATTGCATCATCGAACAATACACATGGACAATTGCAGACGCAACCGATCTCACAGTTGAGACCGAAGAAGAAGTAGTAGTCGTAGAGCGCAAGAACTTCGATTGCCCTCACTGTGGACGCAGATACAATTCCTATGCAGGTCGATACAATCACCTACGCAAGAACCAATGCCCAGCACTACAGAACCAAGAGTGATCACAATGAGTTATTTCCACACCGTTACAATCTTCGCTGGATCTCAGGATCCGGTCAAGGTCACTTCCTACACGGAAGCAGAGCAGAAGGCATACGAGGCCAGCCTGCCGACCGATGCGAAGATCTTGTATTCGGGATCGAGTGGCGGTGAAATGCGTCGAGTATTCAATGCTCACAGATCTGCACCGGATGTAACCGCCACTCATATCAGTGACAGGAAAGAACAAACACACTATCTTAGATCCGTGCAGGTAAGATATCAGATGAAAGGCAAGTGGACAATACAACCCGATGAGATCCATACCCGAAGAGATATACAGTTAATCATAGACAAAGCATGGTGGGATTAAGCCCCATTACGCCGCGATATACGGCCGCCATTACAATTCAGGTCCGAATACCCTACCGAAGATATCCATGCCCGTAGGGGGCGATTATTTGCTAAAGCAAATACATGCGATTTAAGGCCATGAAATGTCAGGGGGTATGAGAAGGGGGGTTAATCCATTCTCGTGCGTTAAATCGCTTGTATACTATCAAAGATCGGAAAGTTCTGCTTTGATCTCTGCTTCGGTTTTCCTACCAAGTGCAAGATCGGTTGTTAGTGCTTCCCAAAGCATTGCAGGTGGATGTCCTCCACCTTGTGTAAGTCTCCATGCAATTCGAACCCTCTCTCGTGCAGAAGTCTTAGGCATCTCGGCAGCAGGGGCAGGAGTCTCTTCGACTACTTCCTCGACTACTTCCTCGACGACTTCCTCGTCGTGGGATAGATCTCCATCGGCATGATGTTCAGCCAAATGTGCATTCAAGCGATCAAGAAGATCAGCCTTAGTTCCATCAGTTTCAAGTTCGTGCTCTTCGCACAGTGCAAGCAATTGTTTCTTTGTTTTCTTATCAAGGTCCATTTCTATTCCTCCCAGCGTAGTTTAACAGTTATGTGTACTCGGTATCCTTTACAGTTTTCATCTGCACCCGGTCCACACTCTTCGTCAATCCACCTCAGATCTATACCTCCGAGACCCGACACATAAACCTGCTGGACATCTGATGATTCAACACCCGTGTATCCTGTCGCATCTACTGGAGAAGTTAGGGTAAGTGAATTCAGCACTGTTTTCACTTGTTTGTAAAGAGACCAACGCTTGGATCTCGAGGGGGCATAAAGGATGATGTCGAAGAAGGATACGGATGTTCTTTTACTTGCATCTAACTCTGCTGCATCGTCAACATGGAGAGTCGGCTGAATACAGATCTGATAATTCTTCATTCTTCGATGTTCTAACCAACCATCATTCACACTAACAACCCACACACCATCAGGGGAGGTGACGTTGTTTTCGATTAGATCTTTGAGTGCAGAATATGGATCGCTTGTTGGAACAGCCACTATTGTTCACCTCTCCTTTGTATCATCATATCCAATTTGGTTTTAATTTCTGCAAGTGCAACCTTAACTTCTTGCATATCTTCTTTGGCTTTTCTATGATGTGCACCAAACTCATTCTTGACTTCATACAGTGCAAACACCATGAACCGATACAGGGCATATATTGAACCTAAAAGAAGAACCAACGGAAGTCCGTAGTCCTCGACCATAGATAGTGCTGATAGAGCATCAGCCATTAGCAATACCCCCTCATAGGGCATTCTTCACAATCGAGATCACAACCAAATGGAATCATCCAAGAACACCAACCCCGAGATTACGATTGAATGTAATCTCCTTCAATGCTGCTTCGGCTTCCGGCTTCAATGCCTTTAGTGTTTCACCATACACTTGTCTAACTCTTTCGTTGCAATTATCATCTACCATCATTGCTCGGGTTACCCGAACACAGGTCATTAGAATTGCAGCAGTTCTTGCCTCATGAGGAATCGCTGCGGATCCCCACGAATATGTGACTTTGAGGTAATCCCGGATTTCGGTTTCCCACTGTGAATGGAATCTTATGATTCCTGAATCTGAATCTTGTAGCCAATAATCATCTGTACCGTCACGAGCACGTCCTTGATCGAGAGCCACTTCCGGTTGTCCATCTGTTCCGATCTTCTCAATAGAGGTGACCGATGATACCGGGCGTTTGGAGAGAACAATTGTATCTAATCCATGATGAACATCGAAGTATTCCACTTCGCCGGAAGTGACTCCCGAGAGAGTTCTTCTTGCGTAGTTATCAATCGTCCTTGAGACATCGGTAATGATCGTAGCAACGTCCGAAGACGAAGGTGTTGTGCCGGTATCGATAGTAAGACCAAGGTAGGTCTCAATGTCGCTTTCCGTGCAATAATCCACCATACTCGATCACCCCGTATCACGGGGCATCAGGGTAGCCCGTCAAGCCCCGCTATCAGTCTCAAAGTACGTTGCGGATCAAGACAATGGCGTCACTGTAGCGCACCGTGAATGCAAGATCTTGGCGTGGGATAAGAACGAATCTATCTGACTTTGGTTCGTCTTCGAATCCGATTGTGAACCTGCGTGCGGACATACTTGGGTTTCCGATCACAGGGCATCGTGTGTGAAGAAGTAGGCAAACGCTTAGGGTTCCTGATCCATCGCCCGGATTTACTCCAGCCGAGGTAAGAGTTCCATCAGGTAGTGCACTTGTTGCAACAACGCTGATTCCGTATACCTTTCCGATCTCGCCAGTTAGGATTGTAGCACTTGGACCATACTTGTCCACTGTCTGCAATTCATCCCAGCCCAACATATCAGCCTCAACAGATCTTGGAACAATCAAAAGAAGTTCGTCTCTGTTCTGTGCGTAAACACCAAGGTTAGCAATTGCGGATCTGATATCTGCTGCTACAAGGGCGTTTCCACCTGCATCCACTGCTGTTCCAGTAGCAAGGGAACGAAGTCCATCGAACTGGTATAGATGTGTGTTGACTGTTGCGCTAACTCCACCTGCGTTGTTGCTGCTGTGGTATGCACCGTTAATGTTATCTGCATATGAGGAAGTTATTGTTGTATCACCGTTAAGGAACATTTCCTCTTCGTTGAATGCAAGGCGAGATGCAATATCATCTCTGATCGCAGGCATGATTCCTTGAACACCGTAGGCAACCATTCTGTTACCGATTGGGATGTTAGCCAAGAGGGTTTTCATCTCAAGGGTTACTTCGCCAGTTGTGTTACGGGATTCGGCTGCTGCCGTTCCTGCTTCTGCATCAGTTAGTGCGTGACCTGAGAAGGTAACGCTGCCGGTTACCTTAGGCATCTTTAGAGTATCGCGGGTCATGCTTACACTTGGGAAAGCCTGCCTTGCGAATGATCTCTCATACACTAAACCAATTATTTCTTCTGCTGTTTCATCCGGTAGGAATTCAGCACCTGTAGTTGCCGCTGCACCTGCAAGGGCACTCTTCAAGTAATTTACTCCATCTTTCAATTCATCGCTTGTCATCTTAATTCACCTTTTTTTTGTTTGTATTGTCTCTCCAATAGGGACTCTGAAATCACTGTTTCCTCCGTGATGCGAGTAGGGTAGCAAGCCATGCTTCTCCCTTAACTGATCCTACCGAAGTCTTCCTCTCTTCGGCAAGTTGTGTGAATGCGTCTTGTGATATTGCAGGGGTCTCTGTTAGTGACTTCCTCTCAGGGGTTCTTACACTAACTTCTTGATCTCCTATAATGGATTTAACTCGTGCTTCGACTTCTGAGGCAATCCTTGCTTCTAAGTCTGCAGCATCTTTCTCTGCCTGTAGTTCTGCGACCTTTGCTCTAAGGGCAACCATCTCTTCTGATTCAACAGGCTCGGGGGTTGAATCCATTTCCTTTAATGAAAGGACAGCATCAACGATAGCATCTACCTTTGATTCTAATTCCTTGAATTGTCCCGGAGAAACTATTGCTTCTTCCTCAGGGGATACATCATCTGCAAGATCTTCTGCAAGATCTTCCGCTGGATCCTCTACTACTTCTGTTTCAAGATCAGGGGTTTCCTTAATCTCCATTGTAGGCTCTTCGATTTCTGGTGCTTCTGTTTCGATGATCTCCTCATCGTTGACATTTTCTAACTGCTCGCTGTCGGTCATTTTTTCACCCTTACTGAATACCCACATCGAGAACGGGTTATTGAAGGAGTCAGGTGCCGAGGTCTTTGTCTGCACCTTCATTGCATTCTTCACAACATCGAACAAAGCCATCGGATTCGAAGGGATATCGACGACGGAAGTTTCAACCCAATCTATACTCGTAAAGCGATGACTGATCCTACCTTCATCATCAGCCATCCTTTCAATTCCACCTTCTTTAGCAATGAAACCAATTGAGAAGGCACGGATAATTCCCTTCCTAACTTTGTGAACAATGTCTTTTTCTGAACCATCTATTAGTGCACGGCCAATTGGTACTTTGTGATCCAATCCCGGCCACTCTCCCATCTTAACATCAATCATTCTTCCAATACCGCCTCTTTGGTGGTTGTGTAATATAATTGGGTTCTTCTTGTAATCATCCCACGATTTCATTACCGCATCCGGATCTACAATGTCTCCATCTCGATCTGTAACGCCCGAAGATACCGGACCTTCAATGAGAACACCATCTCCAATCTCATCCTGTTCCATTTCTGTCTCCGGATCCTTTACCATAATATCTAATTTGGATTTCGATCCACAATCACAAGATTCGGGATCTTTCTTTTCTGCTACAAGCATGCTCTTTTCAACGACTCTGAATGGGACGTTCAAGAGTATCATCGTCTCGTCCATGAGGGTGCTTAGTCGAGAACGGGATATTCAAGTCGAGCGATGCACCGCTTTAGTCCAAGACTTGTTGAAATGTTTACCATAGATCTTAATGATCGCCTTTCTATTCTTCTGAACAGCAGGTCTCAAGAACGGCTTTGGTTGCACACCACGCCTTGCAATTGCTTGCGCAAGAGCCCATGCATTCCCGGCATCTCCTGTAGCACGTGCCGCCCATGTTTCCATCTCCATCAATGGAGGTGCTCTTCCCGGTGCTCTTCCAAACTCAACGAAGGGGGCATAATCGACACCTGTTCCTCTACCACCAAAGGCAATTGAAACCATCCCATTATACATCTCGATTCTTCCACTTCTTTTGAGAGCCCCTGTTCGATGTGGGGCAAATCGTTTTGCATCTGCAAGGATCATAGATGCAACCTTCCATGTTGCTACCCGATGATCCTTCTTGATGTCATTACTAAGTGCGAACAGAGTTCTCGAGAACCGCTTTGCATTAGATGGGAATGACCAAGGTTTAGGCATCGTCATTCACATCTACTTCGAATGAGGGTTCACTTGGATCTGTATCTCTAACGATTGGAGTCATTGTGCATCTACAATTCGGATGTGCAGGAAGTGTCCCCCTTGCCTCCGCAGCATCATAGACATAATTCTCGTATGGTGCACATAGATCTTTATCGGTCACATCATCGATAACAACCTGTCTTTGGAACTCTTTGAATCCCATCTTCGCATACGCTGACAGGTGTGCATTTTCCACGATCCTTTGCATTTCTGTTCGGGCAATTCTCTCGTAGTAATATCTTGGATACAAATCTCCAGCAGGGTTGATCCTCATTCGCATCTCCCCCTCGATCCATTTCCAATTTCGTCCATCTGCGATCGCAGATTCGAATACACTAATCACAGCGGCTCGATGTGCACCAAGCGTTCGAGATAATGCGGGTGCTGTCCATACGTTGTTGAAGTAATTGATCGAAGCAAGATCATCAGGATTCAAAGCCAAAGAGAGATCGAGATCGTCTCCAACAAACTCGAGGGAATCTTCATACCCAGCACGAGTTAACCCCCGTGCTGTAATCGATTGCTGTTGTAGTGACCATTGGATCTGAGGATCTAATTGGTTCATTGCATTCAACATATCCTGTGTATCTAATGCCTTCGTCTGAAGTGATTTTCCTTGAAAGGCTGGCCTTACTGCTTGAATTGCTCTTTCGGCAAATTGGGCTTGGTTATCTTCGAATGCAGAAAGCAATCTTTGTGTATGTTTCTCCCGGAGACGATTCTTTCGGGATAGCCAATCTCCATCTCCAGTGCTTTTCGAAATTGCTTCTGCGAATTGTTTTGGATCTACATCATCCACTTGCAGAGGTGGGAGATCTTCGTTTTCCATGATCTCTTCACGATTGGGGGTGTCCCCCTGTGCCGAAGCAGACGGAGGCGTGTCTGCAGGCCGATTGATATTCAGCACAGGGGAGACAAAGAACGGATCATCTGCCTCAGCAGTATCCAATGATTCGAGATCCAACATCCTTCTTGCTTCGTTGATCGATATTGCACCCTCTTGCCTTAGCGACTTGATCGCTGCTGCATGCTTAGACAATGTCTCGGCACGCTCGGCATCACGGGTAGGACGGATCGGTTTGAATCTAATTTTCCAGTCAGCAATATCCATCAGTGGTAAGATCTTACTATTGATGACATTCTCTAATTTTCGATGGAATGAATCTATCACATCATACCATGCTTCTAACTGCTGTTCCGGATTTGCTAATTTTCCAGTTTGAACCCAACCGAGTTTCATTGGTGGTATTCCAAACACAGCACATATTTCCTCTCGATAGTAGTATAACTGATCTAAGAATTGACCTTCACTTGGACTGTCAATTAACTTGTGAATGTTGAATCCGGATCCACCATTAACTGTGATCAGACCATAGGGAGATTGACCACCCGAAACTTGTTGCTCGATCAATGCAAGCATTGCCGACATTTCCTGAGTGCTGATATCTCCGACATTGACTAAGGTCTTCGGTAACATACCTGAGAACAACCTACCAATGTATTCTGTTAGATTGAGATGTGCCGAAACCACTTTGAGCAAAGATAAGAGGGGGGATTGCCCGTAGGCACGCCCTTGTCTTAGTTTACCAATATGGATGATCTTATCTCGACTGTACCTTCTTGTTGAATCTCCAATGACCTGAACATAGGCCATACTTGGAGGATCCGGTAGCCGTCCGGTTGGAAACTCGGGGAGTATCCTTACTGAGTCAGCAGCAACAGGCCATATACCCTGCAATTCGCCGCCATATAGCCAATCGTTCGGGGCTTGCTCATAATCCCCGTCCCCATCCAATTCAATATAAGCATCGCCGAATAATTGCAGATCATAAATTACTGATTCCAACCACTCGTCACCACTGTCATCCGGATTTGGAGATCTAAAGAAATCCACCGCCTTCTGATGTTGAGATTTATCTCCTTCTGTTAATTCATCCGACAGCACTAATTCGTATCCATTCCCAAGCACGTCATCGACAGTCCTTCTGAGAATTGCGTCAATGACCTCACTCTTCCTTGCAACTTGTCGTAGCAACTTGTAATCGATATCGGTTTGCAATCCTTCTGCTTCGCCCGCAGATGAGTGTGCACTCCTTCGAGTATTCTCTGCAATTCTTGCAGCAGTGGTTAATGCCTTTAGTTGTTCAACATCATCTAATGGTTCAGGGGCTTGAATGTTCACCGCCTTGATGTTTCTACCCCGTTCCCAAAATCTCCAGCGAGAGGCCATGCCTTTACCTACGGGAGACCCGGTTCAAAAAACCCCTCACATCATCGAGGTTCCAATTGCCTCAGCAATTATACCTGCCCCGAGTGCAATTGGAAGTAATAACTTGAGTATCTTTCCAAGATATTGTTCTGCGAGATCCATCTTAGTTTCCATGACTATCATCTTCTCTTTCATCTCCGACATTCCATCCTTTAGTTCTGTAACATCTTCTTGTAGGTGCACAAGGTGATTATCTCTGATTAGTGCTACATCTGCTGCAAGGCTATCGATTGTCGGTTCTTCGTCGGTCATTTATTCACTTCCGTATATCATTAGTTTCAACATGATCGACGTGACGTCCATCATAGAATAATTCCCATTTCGCATCATAGCATTGAGCCGGGTCTGCTTCCTCATAGAAAAGAGATCTGTAATCCGCTTCGGTACCGTTGGTGTAAAACCATAAATTGGTGCTTGCTTCTTGTGCCGATTCATTGCATTTGAAAATCTCGATCAATACTTCCACTTCATCGGTTCGCCCACAATCAAAGTCTACATCAAACTCGAATTCGATTTCATCCTCAGGCCAATATGCATAGTTAGAATAGAAATGTGGATCGCATTCCTCCTCATCATATTCACAAGATCCATCATCCTCGTTTGCTGAGGCGTCATAATTATCTGCTGATGGATCCATACAACCCCAAATGATGTCGTCATCGTATTCACAAGATCCATCATCCTCCTCAGCATATTCGTCGTAATTCCATGCTGTGGAATCCGTGCAACCGAAGATGATGTTATTTTCATCGGATGGATCTTCGAAGATATTGATCACACCAAGCATCTCCATTGAACCACCACCACCAACCAAAAGGAACAGGGGGGCGATAGTGACTATCAGTTTCTTGAATGAATCTGCTTTGCGTTGTGCACTCTCCAATGCACGATCCACAATATCTCCATCAAGGACATTACTCTCAACCTTTACTTCGGTTTTTTTGTCCCCACCATTCAGAACCGGATTAGCCGCTACGCCGCCTTGAATACCTTTTACCATCTCAATAAGTTCAGTGGCTTCTTTCAATTCGTTGATTAGATCCCTTTTGGAGATCTCTCCTTCATCGGGGGTCATAATGAACCACCGAATGTTCTCATCATAGGCATCTCAGATACGGATCCAACTTCTCTTGCGAGGAATGCGTATAGCAATGCGTGGAATGCGTGATCATCTCCATCTCGACCATATCTTGTTCGGGTAGATCCAGCGATTGCCTTTGTCGAGTTCTCGTCATGTTCTCTTGTTGAATTAAGAGCGCAACATTGTTCGACGACCCAATCCAATTCATCAGTTTTCCAAGGTATTCTTACTTCCTGCTTTTCGAATCTATCAATCATATCTTCCATGTATGTCGTTCGATCTACTGTGATCATGTAGATGAGATTTCTTTTTCCATCTCTCTTCGTGAACTCGAAAGGTGTCTTTGGACGAGAAGCATAGTAACAAGATCTAACTCGATCTCCAAACTCTTCCTGTAATTGTTTGATTTGTCTTGCGCCATATCCAAGATCGGCAACTACCTGTTTACAATTGTATCTCAGAATTAGAGATTTAATCACCTCAACCTCATCCTCAGATCTTGAATCTATTTTCTTCGCATCCAATACATTCCCCTTCTCATCGATGATAGTCAGGACAGTTTCAGATCCCCAATCAATACCCATGTAGGATTCTTCGGGTGCAGTTACAGATCTTACTCGATCCAATGTTCGATCCACGCAAGACAAAACAGTATCAGCACCTAATGGTTTCAATCCGCCTGCATAGAACTCTCCAAGAACCTCATTCACATACTTTCGAGTTCCGTATGCTTCTTTCTTGAAATCGAGATCCGATTGAGTTATGTCGGGGTGCATTCTTTGATCCATATGAAATCCAACAATCGTTCCATCAGATGAGTCGTTCTTCTGTACCCATGTTTGGGTCTCCTTATCCCAATGATTCTGTGTTGATTTATTCCATAGTTTCCAAAATGCAGATCCTTCTTCTCGGGCTGTGCCGGATACAAGAACCCATTTCCAAGGACTTTGTGTAACAATCTCTTGGATCATCTCGAGGGATCCATTCGCCATGTCTTGGTATTCGTCTATGCAAACCATATCAGCATCCAATCCAAGCAAGGAATGTGCATCCCCCCATCCTGAGTATGCATACAAATGATTGAGGCGATCCATTCCAACATTGAAGGTCATATGTGTAATCGAATCCTTCTCGACATTGTTCAACAAGCATCCGTTATCGATGCTCGACATGAGTGCACCTTTGAATCTCTCTTCGATAAATCTACTAACAGTCGGTTGTCGAGGTGCAGTGTAAACTGCTTTGAAGTAGGGCATGTTATTCATCGCATACAGAAGGAGATTGAGGATAGTTTCTGTCTTCTCTACTTTGCGAGAACATTTCAAGATCACAACACGTGGTGCATTTGATTTACCATTCTCAGGTGAGAACAGGCGATAGATGTCCCGGAGATATGGACGTTCTTCTAATGAGAAGGGCATACCATCCAATGTGCGATAATACGAAGCCCAGCGATCCGGATAAATGGCGATTTCCCGAGCCATCTCGATAGTCATTTGATCCTGCCCGGTGGCCATGATGGTGCTTACCCGAGAACAGGAAGATCAAACCTTTGCTGATATTTGTATGAATAGACGCTCCCTACGGCCATGAAATGCGTCAGGTGGGGCATTCGGCCACTCTGACAGAAGCCTGCGTTAAATCGCTTGTATTTGCTAAAGAAAGAATTAAGGTTGGGGGGATCCGGAAATTGCAGCCCGGAATCCCCCCGTTGGAGGCAACCCTGCACGGTTGTTAAGTGGGAATATGCACCCTCAAGCCTGAGGCTTGAAACTGCACTTCTTTAGGTGATTGTATCTGCCTGCACGAGATTTGTATTGCTTGCCGCAATGAGGGCAATCGAAGGTAGGCTCGAGGATCTCAAGATCTGCCTTTCCAAGAGGTAGGCCTGCATGCGCAGGGATCGGATTGCCGTTACCATCAGTCTGATCATAGTAACCTGCATCTTCGTAATGGTTCTCTTCGTCCTCAGCAAATCCGGATCCATCTCCTTCAACGCCACCTATTGGTCCGACTATCTTGATCTCTGCATCTCTGCCGATAACATCGTAGGTCCCGGTAACGCCTGTTGATTGTGCGTATGCTCCCTTTAGGAATTCTGAAGTGTCCACAACGAATCTTGAAGGGCACTTCTCTTCAACCTCATCGAATGTATCTGCACTTGATCCGCATCCATTTCTGCAAGCCCATGTTTCCGGGTTTGTATCATTCTGCACTTCTCGATCGTAGTCAACAGGGTGTAGGACATATTTGTTGCATCCACCACAGGTGATTGTTTCCACTGTATGTAGTGCATCAGGATCATCGCCATCGCGGATGGATCTAACTGCCTGCAATCGAAGAACTCTCAATTGTAGCCTTTGCCTGTATGTCTCTTCTGACCATGGTAGTGCGTATCTCTTAGCACAGATTGGACCGTAGCCGACTGAGGTGGATCTGTGATCTGTAAGTCCTGCTGCGCAGAAAACACAGTTACCTGTAAGCATTCCATTTTCTACCGCTGCTGCCTCAGGATCTTCTGCAACACGGCGAACGAAGTGAACTACCTCATCAGGGCATAGACCATTGTAAGTGAATGTCCCTGCATTGGAATCAATGATACCATAGACTGTAACCCATCGCTGATACTTGCGGTCACTTGCTACTTCGATGATATCGGGGGTTTGTGCTTTGGTGCGGAAAACGATCTTCCTACCTGTCATTACCCCTTCTGCATCAACCACTTGGAAAGTAATTGCTGGACGCTTTAGGCCACTCTCAAGAGCACCCTTTAGCAGTTCAGCGACTCTTTCGAATCCGGCCTCGGTTGTAATTTGCTGCTGCAAAGCCCTTTTTGCCTCTGCCTTCTTTTGCTGCTCTGCACGGCGGATCTTATCCTGTGCATTTGAGGACATACGGGCAGGCATGTCAACAATCAGGTTTCTTTGCTTCTCTGAGAATCCGAATCCACGAACCATTCTGTTCTTCATATCGGTCATGAACTTCCTTTCCCAATCTGAAAGATCTTCGTCCTTAAGGTCGATTTGCTTTAGCACTTTGATGTGTGATGGATCATCAGGTTCTATGGTAGTATCGTATGTTTCTGCTTTTGCAATTGCATTGTTTATGCGAACTACTATTGCTGCTTGCCTTTCGGAAAGTCTCTTTCTTCGGTGGATAACATCGTTCAGGAATGAGGATTCCCAATCCGACATAGTCCCGGAGTCTACCGCTTTTACTCGCAGTTCCTCCAATGTGGCGATCAATGGTTTTGGCGTCAATTGTGTTAGATCATCGATTTGCATCTTGTCCGTCTCCAACCTTTCCGACAGCACTGTCAGATATAACAGGTGGGATTCCCGACCCCTTTAGGTCTCGCCTTCAGTGACGCTTTCCACCGAAGTAAGCATAGGCGTGATTCTCGGAGATCAGGAGATCGCCAACATTGATTCTTTCGTCATCTTCATCGACGAGAAAGATCTCCCCCAAACAACGACCAAACTTTCCGATCCCATGAGACTTCAAAATGACCTTATCAGCATCGTCGATCAATTCCTTAAGTCGCTCTTTTGCTGCAAGCCCCTTCTTCTTTTCTTCGAGATCACGGGTGCGAGTTTCGGGGGTATTTATTCCATACATCCGGATCCGGATATTCCTATGTGTAAAGAATCCAAGATCTACAGAAGCATCGATAGTGTCACCATCTAATACTCTCAATACACGAATCTGATATTCCCACATGAACCATACTATGGAGATGCGGTGAATGAATTAGGTGGGGGAGAGCGGCCGGTGGGGAATGTACAAAACCACCGGATGGAATGCAGCCATGAGCCGAGAACGCTCAATAAGCCAAGAAGTAACTTAACACAAAATGACCCGCTTCTCCCCCGTATGTAAATCAGGATGAAACTTCACCATTGTCAGACAATGCGTGCTTGACCGCAAGAACCGCAAGTCCAAGATTTGGATCTTCTTCGTCTGCGATCTCGATCTTGTATTGGAAACCACGACCATATGTGCTCACGTCTTTGGTATCCACCACATCCGGAAGATGGGTTGCTGCACTCTTCTTGATCCATAGGGATTGACCTCCCTTTGCACCGAAGATTGCTGCACAATTATCGGTCTCGCCGACCAATCTGATAGCAATGTATGATGCCTTGTCAACCGTCTCGAATCCCGATCCAAAGTTATGGACGATCTCCTGTCTGATTGCAGACTTCAAATCTTTGCTGCTACGCTTCTTCTTTCCTGCCGTTGCCTGAGGTGTTGTTTCATCCGTCATTATCTACACCTTCTCTCCCCTCGTATATGAGGGAATAGTGAGGGCTGATCTTTCCTCTATTGTATCTTTTACAACATGCCTTGCAGGATGAACCTCGAGGGAGGATCCGATCTGTCCGGATCTTGCTCCCACAGGAACTGCAACAATAGACATGAACAATTGTTCGATCATAAGCAAGGCGTTCAGCATAGTTTCGGAAGATCTCTAATTCTTTTCTGAATTCAGAATAACCATCCCAACCCATTTCATATTCTGCAAATGGTTCTTCATGTCCAATATCCGGATGAAGTAAATGCACCATCTCATGATTGATGATCCCGATTAGAACTATATCCCAACCTTCATCGAAGGCATGGGGATTGATCGATAATTTAACCCCGTATACAGAATCCTGTGCTTGACCATAACATCGCCAACGATTGTGAGGAAGATACCTCCACCGGATCCATAATGGATTCTCAGGTAAATCCGATAAATGTGGATTCACAGATCTGAGATGAGTATAGATCCCGCAACACCGATTTAGATGATCGGGGGTGAGTGAATCTTTATGGGTTGCTAACATCCTCAATCTCCCATACAGTAATTGATTCGCCATCTCGACGAACAAGGAACGAAGTCTCGGGGTTGGTCATTAGCAAAGATTGGATTTCAAGTCCGATTAGTCTCGGGTTGGAGATCGCTGGAATTGTCTTCAGTAGTTTCGTCATATGCTCACCTTCGTCCCCCACGTCTATCAAATGAAGAGATCCGGTATTCAGAACGGGATGTTGGAGGACATCCAAATATCACCCTTCTCGATGATATGCTTCGCCCAAAATTGTCCGCATTCGGATTCGTAAATTGCCTTCTTAGATCCCGTCTCATCATCCGATGAGGCGAAGACCAAATGGAGGTCTATCCCGTCTCTTTGTAGATTCTGAACAGGTGTCCACTTCATTGAATCACTCGTCCTTCTTTACATCTCTAACTCGGATTGGAATTGCACCTGTGCGGTTGCAGTATCTCCATCGCCCCTGTCGGGACAGGAATCTACGTCCGCATTCGGTTTGGAAAGTCCCAACAAACACGGTATCACCGTTCTTGCGGATCTCTCTCCATCCATCCCTCACATCCGTGCGAGATGGGATCTCTCGGATGGTCGGGTCATCTTTCATTGCTGCATGTGCTTTGTCTGCAGTCATATCACCAAACAGGCGGTATAACTCTCTAATGGTCTTGGCCATAATTTAACGGGGTGCGCACCACTGACATAAGGGTCAGGGGATTCCCCCACCTGACGGTTCCTCATCTCCATCTTCGAAACTAAATCGTAGGGCGAGATACACTTGGATTGCACAACTCACATGCATTGAGAGAAGTTTCTGATGATGGGGATCATTGAACGAAATGAATTGATCTCGAGGAAGTGGATGTGGTGGACTATCTGCATCGCATCCACATATGTGACAATCTTGGGTTGTGATCACGGAAGTCCAATCGCAATGATTGCACATCCATAGACCTAAATCAGGATCAAAATCAGGCATACCGGGACAGTCATGTCCTCTCTCATGATGAGCGACCGCGTGCTTTGGATCAAACAGTCCGTTAACAAATGGATCTTCATCCACAGGAATCGATTGCGGAGATCCGCTACATCTACTGAGAGGTTTCATGCTCACCTAAATCGCCCAAAATCAAAGATCTGACTTTTCCCCAACATACCGCAATATGTCCTGTTTGAGATCTTCGATGTTCTTTCGAGTGGCGGGTCCATGGTCAAAATAGTCCTTCTCAAGACCCCTTCGAATTGAATACAACATATATCCTTGATCCTTAGGCAATTTGATTATTCTCATCTCAGAAGTCATGCTAACTGCCTCGACCAATGAATTACCATTTGCCGGATCCTTTACACCGGGATTAAACATCGTCCCGTTAAATCTTTTCTTTGTGCTGAGATCCTTGAAATCATCCATGTCGATCCGGACAAGATCCGGTGTTATTAGATTGAATTCGGATCTCCCGAATTGATGTGCGGTTGCATCATACAAATGCCCCTCGATCCTAACTACGACATGACCATCGTAACCATCTCCTTTGGCTTTCTGTCCATTCCAAATACCACGGAACTTTGGTCGGATCCTCCTCATCTGTTGTCTCGATTTGAATCCCTTTAGATTTCGTTGATTTGTCCACTTGCGAAAGAGGCGAGGTTTAGTCATGATATTCTCGGCATCATTATTCCATGCGTAGGTATCCACAAACAGCACTTCCGAATCGATCCCCAATTCCATACAAGCCTGAAACAACGACTCGCTGATATGGTAGCATGATGGAAGTAAGGATCCTCTATGTTGTTGATTCAACACAAACTCAAGCATATGTACAACTCGTGGGTCCATATTATCCTCAGGTCTGACACCTCGATATTAGGGTGCGGGGATTCCCCACCTATCTGATCACGACAGGACTCACTTGAGGTAGCGATCCGGATCTAACTTCTATATTATGATAGTAAAGCATTGGTAATTTCATTCAGCCCACCATGGTAATTCGCCTTCGGTTAGTGTGATGATGTCTCTGCCGATATATTCCTCGATCGCCACACGCTGATCAGCACAGATCCAGCCATCCAGTTCATCTGAGATATTGTAATAATGAAACACAGAAGGCGAAACGATAACGTGGGCTTTCACGACTCCCTGCTCAGTCACTATCCCACGATTATCGTTCCAACCATATACTGCTGAAGTGTTGAACACATAGGTATCATTGCTCTCGATATACCACTTGTCGTAGATCTCGACACCCACATGAACGCAATCAGGAACCATAACATGACCATCATCGTAAGTCAGAAACCCCGAATGAAACATCCCAGCCGTACAAACGATTGTTGCAAAGAAGAAAGTCAATGCGACCTCACCAAGTCCGGAAACCGAACGATGTGTATGAGGCCAAAGATCAATCACAGATCTTCATTCTGAGACCCGGTTAATCGAGGGTGCCGACAAGTTTTGCTCTTCCATGAAATCCAGCAAAAGATGAAGTTCAGGAGCAGCGTCAGTATAATGTAGAAACATCCTTCGGTCCGGATTTTCTGATCTCCAGTACTTTTTCCAATCCGAAAATAAATCCCAATTGTTGAACCACTTGGCGGTTGACTTCTTTACATGAGATCCTGTTGATTCTTTGTCACGACTGTGATATCCACGATTCCAATGTTTACTTTTGCGAGTCGATCCACCTACGGGACTACCTAAGTAATTCTTACCGGTGGTGTTACCACGATGGCCTTCGATCTGTCCTCTAACTGTTTGTTGAGATCTGTAATGTGGATCCTTATGATTATTCCACGCCCATTCGAGCCAATGCTCCATTTGTCGGCTAAACTCTTCGTGGACCCATTTGTCGATCCGATCAATACCATAGAAGGGAGGATCATCTGTCATCATCATCACTCCGGATCTGCGACATCTGCAAACATCCGAAATGATACCATTGTCCATACGGCTTTCCGCATGGGGTTGTCCTATCGACTTTCATTCGTAATTTTGCTTGAGTGTGAGGATCTCTCGTGCGTGAATCAAATCCACAAAGTGGACATTCGTGCAATTCAGGGATCGGCCGAGAGTCATCATTTTCTACCGAATCAGGATCTATCTTAGCCATTTGATTTCCCCCCCTCAGTAACCGTCCAAACCTTGAGGCAGTAGTCCCGGCATAAATACCGTGTAACGATTCTTCCTGTTTTTCTGTCCTTACCCACGATTTGTGTGCAAGAAGCCATCTGACCACATTCGCTGCAATTGACGATAGCAAAACCGTCTCGGCGAATGCGATCAGGATTCATGCAGATGCCTCCCAAAGAAGGAGAGCATTAGCAACGCCGATACAGATCAGAGCCGTGCTGACTTTCCAATTGCTTGTCTCAATGTAAGTAACAATACCAGCAGCAGCGAACAACAAACAGGCAACGCCCATTAGCATATTAGAGGGACTCATGCAACCACCTGCATATTCAGTAATCTGCAATCAGGACATCTTCGGCAGATCTCCAATAGATTTTCTTGGCGATCAACAACACCGACATCTCCGACGATTGGCGGGATCTCAGGAAGTGGGGAATTGTGATTGTATCCTCTTAGCAACATTTCAGCAACAAGTGCATCATGTCTTTCTTGGATCTTATCCAATTCGACCAACCCATTGTCCACATAACCCTGAGTGGAAATCCCCTTGCGCAAAGTCCCGACAAGCATGTGCATTTCGACGTGCTCACCGAGTAGGTGCTTTCGACACATATTCTCCGGAGGTAACATCCACATTCTCATATGACTCGCCTCCCGACACAGGTCTTGCAATAATCAGGGTTTGTATTGGATCTTGGTGTAAGCATGGATCTCTTGGTAGTATTATCGGAAGCCATCTTTCTTCCACATCCTAAACATTCGGGTAAGTCGGTCATCATGGTATCAGATCTCCAAACCCTACGTTATCATCTTCGTCATCATCCCCACCCTGACCAAATAGATGCTCAAAGAATTCTGCTGCGTCCTGCTGAAGTTGGTGCATACTGATCTCGGCAGTTGGATGTTGTCCGCTTTGTGAAACCTCTGAGATGTGATTCATGCGTGCAATTATTCCCCCGATCGTTGAACCGGGTCCGATGCAAGTCCGACCGTGTGGGAGAGTCGAGCAAATGATGATGTCAGGAATAATGGTTCCATGTTCGCCCATGATGTAAACATGGCGACCTATGTCTGCTTGAGTCCATCCATTAGAAGGGATCTCAGTGAGTGATGGTCTTTCCCATTCCTCATCAGCGTAGCAGGTCTTGCAGAAGGATCCGAAGGCGTCATGGACAACCATGAGTCCATCAAACTCGTTGAAGCACTGATTGCATACGAATGTGTATTTCTTTTTGCTCTCAAGGATGCTCTCGCAGTGAAGACATACTTTGGTTGTCTTGGGGTTTTCCTCTCCGTATGGATCCATAAGGTCCGGCCTGTCAATTAACTCACCATCGATCTCACTTGCCTTCTTGCTACAATATCCGCATTCTTCCATACCTGATACATTTTACCCCCACCCTAATGAATAGCACCTGACCCCCCCGTGACATACACCCACGTTAGCACCTGTTACTATTTTCCTATCGTGTGTCCCCTTTACCGGTAGTATGAATGGAATTATTTATTTTGAATAATAGGACTAAACTAAGAAACCGGAGACTATGCTACAGGACTCGATGGACTTCTAAAAAGTGTCAGACACCATATTCCAAAATTGGACACAGATTTTTCGGATAGTGGATAGCGACGTGCGAGCGCACTTGGTGCTGGCGAAACAGCGCGGGGGGTCCCCGAGGGGGTCCCACGTTCCATCTCTCGACACAAAAGTCCTCGACTCGCCACCCCCCCACTCGGATCCGGACTCGGCACCGGACTCGCTGACTCGCTGACCCCCCCCTATCAGATCCAAGATCGAGATCGCTAACTGGAACAGTACTGGAACAACAGAGCCAACTCACTCGACTCGACTCACTCGACTCACCCCCCCATGCAAGAGAGAAAACGTGCGACGGAGCGGACATTCGAGAAAGCACCATCACATGGAACAGAGTGTCCTTCACACTTGGAACACCCCCCCCCTACCCAAAAGAGAACACACAGAACCAAAGACAGAAACGCTTGACTGCTCGCTCGTTCCATAGGCTTTACGACGATAGGAACGGGAGCGTTCCCCCTATGAGAGAAAAATCTCAGCATAAGGCGATTCGCAATCGGTCGGTTGAGGCAGGACTAAGATCTGCTATTTGTGTCATACAGATATTGCTTCTGACGCCAAAGGTAAGGTCGATCCCTCTCCCTGATCTGTCAGACTCTAACCCTTTATCCCCTACCCCATTGTCCCACAAAGCACCGCCCCTATTTGGGGCGTGAAGGAGCGGGAGCGTATGAACAAACAAACAGGAACAGGATTAGGAACGAACACTTATGGGATAATGGAATGTGCAGAATGCGGGTGCAGAGCCTTCCAAATTGTCTCCAAGAAAGACAACGAATCGCATGTAAGGAAAGGCAAGAGACTGACTCAATACCACTGCTTGCAATGTGGTGAAGTGCATGGATCTATTGCATCCAATTTGTGTGATCTCGGACAGTATGGTTGGAGAGAGATCCCCTCATGTGGAATAACAATGGATCGAGACGATCAGATCAACAATGCTGGATGGCTCAAGTGGGATGGCCTAAATCGGATCATCAGATACTGGAAGAGAGAGCATAGACAATCAGAATCCTATGCTAAGACCTTAGAGGCAATGATGGGTATCGATAACGATCTGAATTAGGGCATATACACGGCCAATAAGGCCATACTTTAGTCAGATAGCCCCCATTGTAAGGAATATACTTCTTCGGCCTTATTTCGGGCTTAAATGAGCATTCCAATCTTGTGTAGGATCCATACTAACCAACGAGGATAACCATCTGTATCCAATGTCATTTGACTACCATCCACAGGATCGGTGACGAGATCCCTATCCGCCTGAATCTCTCATCTCTTGCTAACCATGCAGTTAGTTGAGTCTTGGATGGTGTACGAGGACTCTTCTTCTCGGTAAGTAACATCATCTCGATTGCTCTCGCTGTTGCAGGAGATCCATGATCATCAAGAAGTCGGTATGCCCGATCTAAAGCATCGACTTTCCATCGAGGCATTCTCCTACCCATATCATACAACCAAGAGACCCGGAACTTTAGGGTGCCGACTGACTTGCTCTGCTGACTAACCAAAGCAAACAGACGAGAAGACAAGCAGGTAAGATCGCTTGGAAAACTACGTCAAACCAATCCATGACCAATCCATGATCAATCCATCTCGTTTGTGTCCATGATTGAATCCATAAGCAAGGATGACCTTCAGTGGTTTCCAACGGTGAGCAAAGATAGATGCTATCCGAGCCATCCACATAGTCGATTACAGGATCAATGGAATATCCAATATCCTCCTTGTATGCTGGATCCACGACCTTGAATCTTGGATATGCCGATACCTGAACAGTGGTAGTCGCTGCTTCTGACGATATTCGCCCATTTGCGTGCTCCCTGCTGCGATGGAATGGGTTTGGTGGGAATATCCCGCACCTGACAGAAAACAGCCCGTTAAATCGCACGTATTTGAGTAAATACATCGAGATCTTGCTCAGTTCAAATACTCTCAGGCTTTCTGTCAGAAGAAAAACCGAGAAACATCCTTCTCGATCGGGATTATTGACCCCAATCAGATCTGCGATGATTCTGATGATCTCGCATTTTGGTTACATGCCTGTGCAATCCCTGCCGGGACAGATATTCTCTCCCACAGGTGCATGAATAGATCTTGGTATCATCTGAGACATGGATCTTGGACTCATTTAGGTGGAATGTGTTGCATAGCATTTCTCGGCATTTCTTCCATCGGCTAAGACCTGCTTTGGAATTGGTGATCACGCAAAGTCCTCCATCCATGAACCAAGCATTATCTTCGTCAACACGAATGTATTGATTTGTGATCCATCTGCACCCTGCAGACCAATTGTAGGGAATGGAAAGGAACTCGGGTTCTTGTGTGCAATGGCTGATCCACAATTTGTATTTTGCATGCTCCCCCATCTCGTCGATAATTTCGATGATCTCTTGCACCGTAGCAATCGTAGTTTCTCGAGGCGATAATTCGTGGGTGGAAAAGGTGGTGTTTCCATCGCATTCCAAGATCAAGGAAATCCCATGCTCGTCATCTCTGCTGCTTCTTAATTTCAGACTCATTTTATTCACTCCTATTTTCTTCCTACTTCTTGCTCACTGTGGGACTTGACCACATGCGTTCTTCTTGATGTGATTGTATCGGCCTTGCCTGCTGCCGAATCCCTTGCCGCAGTGAGGGCAACAGAAAGGCTTGTCTGAAACGATCTTGGTTGGGACTTCAACAGGTGCTTCCACTACTGCTACTCCGTTAACAACATCTCTTGCTTTCCTTGCTACTTGTGCTTGACACTCGAATGCTTCTTGCTCCCAAGGATATGCTCGGTATGTCTTGTAGGTTGGGTTTCGTGGGCGAGGAACTACGAAGTCTTCGTAATCTCTTGCGCCTGCGGTTCCATTCCACTTGCCTGTGAAAACGTATGTCATTTGGTATGCTCCATATCGTAGGATGTAATCGCCTCTCTTGCAGCGGCCGGATGAGAACTGATCTGCGTGGATCATTTCGTGTGCAAGTGTTTCTGCTCCTTGTGTTGTGAATGCTTCGTCCCATCGTGTATCGTAAAGGTTTGAATTGATCCCAAGAATGTGAACTCCATATTCCTCGTAGTGAACTCCATTGCGGCGGGTTCCACATCGTGTCTTCTTAGTTCCTAAGTGAACCTCCACTTTGGTTCCTGCTTTCAATCCAATGACTTCCGCTGTTGCTACTACTTGCTTGTGACATACCCTTACTGTTGCTCGGGTTACGTTGGATCCACCGACTGTGGAAATGCTTGCTCCGGTTGTTGTTTTGCTGTTCTCGGTCTTGTAGGCCATGATATGTCGACCATTATCCCCCTTATGAAGAGTATGGAAAGTGTCAGGCTCGTAGTAAGCCGTTTGGAACCGAAAAACGCTGCACTAAGCACACGCTCTGAAAATACCGTCGATTTGAGTGGATTTTGTTTCTGACAGAAAAAATGCAAAAAAATCGGCACCCCCTTTAGGGGGTGAATCTGCGATTTCGGGACGTTTCTCCACCGATTATTCTTCTTCTTGGACCGGGATCTCGGTCGGGGTTAGGAATGGTTTACCTCCCCTACGGCGAAGAATATGGATACCACAGAACCTGAATCCCTTGCCTGCTGGGTGCTTACAACCCTTTACTTGACACTCACGAACCATCTTCGTGATCACCATCATCTTCGATGATCTTAGCCTCTATATCCATGACTCTACCCTTGCGGACTTCCTCCTGAACTACCCGTCTCATTTGCTCTAATGGATCGTATGAAACATGAGCAACAACCGATACAGGAGGTGCCTTAGATCCGGTGAATGTATCCATCTGATCTTGCACCTTAGCAAGCCCTGCAAGCATGAAGGATACTTGGTTCAATTGGGATACAGTTTGAGCCTCACCTACGGCCGTTGAAATTACTTGCTCCATCATCTCCACTACCCTCTTTCTCCGAAGATAGGAATCCAACCTGAGCCATGTTTGATCGGTGAGTTCTGCCTTCGCTTGTACGAGTCCTTTCAGATCTCCCCTTGTCGCTAATGCTCTTGCGCATATGTTGCGTATACGATCTTCACTCATGGTTTTGCTTATCAGACGATCCTGCAATAGTTTGTCACGGATCTCCTTGACTGTCATACCCTCAAGTGATAGTAATGCAACCCAACGAACAACAGCATCGTCCTCCATAGAATCTGCAACAGCAACCTGTAGTGCTTCTTCTGCATCTGCTTGTGGATCATTCTTCTTCGTCATTTGAATCGGTCTCTATGTATTCATCCAACGTCTTTTGCTGCTGGATCGGAACGGGCTCAAATGGCTTCATGGACATTGGATTGAGGATCCCATTAGGTTGAGCCTCAAACGATCTTTTTGCTGCTTCATACTCTGCTCCCCATTTGATTGCCTGTGCATGAGCCTCATCGTATTGTTCAAGCAATTCGGGTCCTTGGACCATCATTACAGACAATGCTTCGTATTCGCCTAAGATTGCATTCATGTAATTCATCTTCGCCATGTGCATTCTTGCTTCTATTAGGCTAACGGGTGAATCTCCCTCTTGTTGCCTTTCCATGAATGCCTGATACCTAACCATCGGTTCCGCTGATGCTCTTTCAGATCTGATTGTCTCATATCGGACTCTCGCTGCACTTGCTCGATCTCTTGCTGCTACCATCTCGATTACAGCCGGATCGGATGGATCCATGATCATTCGGACTTGCTCATCCATGCTCTCCATATAGGTCTGAAATGCTCTCATCTCAGCCTGTGCATTAGCAAGTGCTTGTGCTTCTTCTTCTTTCAATCGGGCGACATCATCAGGGGTTGGTAGTCTTGGTGTATTGGGATTCATTCGGTCATCTCCATCAAAGTCTGTTGTGCTGCATTACATGCCTCGCAATCGACCATGATGCTACCTTCCATCCCCACCGTCTTGAAGACCTCAGTCTGCCCGGAGAGTCCCTTTGCTATCAATCCGCATTTTGTCTCGGTTCGACTTCCATCGGTGATCGCTAAATGAACTAATCCATTATACTCAATTCTAATCTCTCGTGTACCCTTTGTGATCCTCATTCTTCCTCTCCTCCTGTTAGGTAATCCTCGTGCACCCAAACTGTCTGATCATACTTTCCACTTGTAGTCCCACGAACCCTCACAGTATCAATGTGAATAAACTCGGGGTTCTTGGCTAAGACATTACACAATTGATGGGGTGTAGATCCATTACGAGTATTGTCGTTCAACCAATCTAAGATCTGTCTAAATGTTTGGGGCTCTTGCTGACTCTTTAGATGGCCGGCAATTGTAGCACGTATCCTCATAGTGCGCATATTAGAATCAAGCCGGGCTTGGCTATTCAACCCATTGTGATTCATTGTTGTTAGTGTCATACTATCATATCGCAGTTTGAGTTTCATCTGTGTGTATTCTGCCTTTAGGATGTTGATCAAAGAATGTTGGCTGTATCGGATAGTACTTACCATAGTTCAAGGGTAACTCTTCACCTAAGTGAGTTTTCAGATCTTGAGGGAAATCCAATAGTGCAGTTCTGTATGCTGCTAACTCTGCCTTCTGAGCATCAGTCAGATCGTTGTATATTAGTGGCCTACCTTGATACCAATCAACATACATTTCTAACATATATGTTCTACCACTTCTTACTTTATCATAAGCAGTATCACTATCTAATGCCGCTGTATCTTCAACTCTGATTACTGTTCCATCTTCTAATGTCGTTTCACTCATCTAATCACCTTCTCTCAAAGTATGCTATTGCCCTTGTTGGTCCTACTTGGAATGTATATCCCGAAGGACTTGTGAATCTTAGATTGAATGTATCTCCTGCATCGTAATCAACATCGAAGTCTGTCTTGGATGAGATGAATGCGTTACCTCCTGAGGAAGCAGAAGAAATAGTCATTGTCACACTTGCACTTGATCCGTCTTTGTAGATCGTCACAGTTCCTGATCCGGGCGAAGATGTCTCATTGCCTATGTTACCGCAATGAATGAATACTTTTTTGAGTGTGCAATCAACAGGCAAAGGTATACCAAAATCCGCTCCTGAGGCACTCTTTGCTGCATTGTGTGCACCATTACCAAAGGCCATGAAATATCCATTAGAATTACCGGCTGCACCTGTGCTGCTAAGATAGTTATCTGATTCTTCACCAATGATCGTTAGTGGTTGACCCGCAACAGAAGAACTTTGATCCACCCATTCGGTTGCATAATTTATTCCACTTGCCTTTGCAAGCACCTGTCCAGTAGATCCACCTACAGGCACTCCCTGTCCATCAGCGCCATCCTGTCCATCAGCGCCATCAGATCCATTTGTACCATTTGTACCATTCGTACCATTGGATCCAGCCGGTCCTTGAGGTCCGGTATCTCCCTTGATAGGCACTCCTGATGGCCAAGAGCCACTTGCTTTTGGTCCGAAAATCTTATTGCTACTTGTATTGATGTAAAAGTCGCCATTGGTTCCTGTCCCGCTGGATGGATCCGAAGTTCCGTTGAGAACGGTTTTACCATCCGCCCCATCATTACCATCATTTCCATCTGTACCATTTGTCCCATTGGTACCGTTGGTACCATTTGTTCCAGCCGCTCCCTGTGGACCAACGATTGAGGTTGCATCTCCCCAACCACTAACCGTCTTAGGACCGTAGATGTTATCGTTAGTGGTATCAATATAGAAATCACCGATCACACCTTTTCCTGAACCCGGTGCACCTGCATCATTAAGGACGGTATTCCCATTGGTACCATCAGCCCCATCTGCCCCATCTTGACCATTGGTACCATTCGTACCATTCGTTCCGGCAGCCCCTGTATCTCCCTTGATACCTACTCCTGACGGCCATGATCCACTTGCCTTCGGTCCGAAGATCTTGTTATTGGAAGTATCAATGTAAAAGTCGCCATTTACGCCCGTTCCTGAACTTGGTGTGCCTGATCCATTCAGGACAGTCTTACCGTCCGCTCCATCAGCCCCATCTGCCCCATCATTGCCGTTAGTGCCGTTTGTACCGTTTGTACCTGCATTTCCTTGGATTCCCTGATCTCCCTTAATGTTCACACCTGATGGCCATGATCCGGATATTTTTGGACCAAAGATCTTGTTTGATGATGTATTGATGTAAAAGTCACCATTTACTCCGGTACCTGAACTCGGATCGGAAGTACCATTGAGAACAGTTTTACCATCAGTACCATTAGTACCATTAGTACCATCAGTCCCATCAGTACCATTAGTTCCGTTGGTACCATTGGTTCCAGCATTGCCCTGTATTCCTTGATCGCCCTTAATGTTCACGCCCGATGGCCATGTACCACTTGCTTTTGGTCCGAAGATCTTATTCGATGAGGTATTGATGTAGAAGTCGCCATTTACCCCAACTCCTGATCCGGGATCTGAAGTCCCATTGAGAACGGTTTTACCATCTGTACCATCAGCCCCATCATCTCCATCAGTTCCATTGGTACCATTTGTACCATTGGTTCCGTTAGTACCAGCGTTACCCTGTATTCCTTGATCTCCCTTAATGTTGACACCCGTAGGCCAAGATCCACTCGCTTTAGGACCGAAGATCTTGTTGCTACTCGTGTTGATGTAAAAGTCACCATTGACTCCAGTACCGCTGGAAGGATCGCTTGTACCACTTAGTAGAGTCTTTCCATCTGCTCCATCATTTCCATCTGTGCCGTTTGTACCATTCGTACCATTCGTACCATTGGTACCATCCGTGCCGGCCTCTCCTTGCACACCCTGAGGTCCAACAATTGATGTTGCACTTCCCCAAGATCCACCTGTCTTAGGTCCATACATATTGTCATTTGTTGTATCAATGTAAAAGTCTCCATTCACTCCTGTTCCACCGGCCGGAGCACCCGATCCACTTAGTATTGTTTTACCATCCGTTCCATTTGTACCATTAGTCCCATTAGTACCATTTGTACCATTTGTACCTGCATCTCCTTGAGGACCCTGAGGACCGATCATAGATGTTGCTGACGGCCATGTCCCGCTTGCCTTTGGACCATACACATTGTCGTTAGTTGTATCGATGTAAAAGTCGCCGTTGTTTCCAGTACCTGAACTTGGTGCACCTGATCCATTTAGTATTGTCTTTCCATCTGCCCCGTCATTGCCGTCTGCCCCGTCAGTACCATTGGTACCATTGGTACCATTAGTTCCATCGTTACCGGCATTACCTTGAGGACCAACAAGACTTGTACCACTTGGCCATGATCCACCTGCTTTAGGTCCATAGATGAAATTAGTAGATGTTCTGATAAAGAAGTCGCCGTTTGCTCCATCACTTGCTGTTGGTGCTGATGTACCGTAAACGATCGTCTTCCCATCAGTACCATTGGTACCATTAGTTCCATTGGTTCCATTGTTGCCGGGATTTCCTTGGATACCCTGTGGACCGACTATATTCTTTCCACTTGGCCATGACCCACTTGCTTTTGGACCGAAGATCTTATCGTTTGTAGTATCAAGGTAAAAGTCTCCGTTGTTTCCTAATCCTGATGAGGGTGTTCCGGATCCATTAAGCAAAGTCTTCCCATCTGCTCCATCTGCTCCATCTGCCCCGTCAGTACCATTTGTTCCGTTGTTACCGGGATTGCCTTGAGCACCTGTTGCACCGACCGGTATTCCTATGTTGAATACAGCGGCAGATGAAGATCCTGCATTGGTTACTGTAGCCGATGATCCCACTGAAAGTGTTGAAACAGTACCAACTGCAATTGTCGCTGCTGCGCCATCTGCCCCATCCGTACCATCTTGACCATCTGTACCATTAGTTCCATTAGTCCCATTCGTACCTGCATCTCCTTTGATGTTCACACCTGACGGCCATGATCCGCCAGCCTTTGGACCGAAGATTTTGTTAGTGTTTGTATTGATGTAAAAGTCTCCATTCTCTCCTGTTCCCGAAGATGGATCTGAAGTCCCATTCAATACGGTTTTACCATCTACTCCATCTGCACCATCTGCTCCATCTGTACCATTCGTACCTGCCGCTCCTGTTGCACCAATATCACCAGTTCGTGCAAATGTCAACATACATTCTGAATTATCATTGAACGGATTTGCTGCTGCTGAATCAACCGCTGAAACTGAGATCTTGAAGTAACCACTCTCTTCGGCCACTGAACTGATTGTGAATAGGATGAACTTACTTGCATCTGCCTGTAGACTTACTTTCACATGACCTTTGATCGTGGATGTCGAGTCGTCGATTGTTCGAAGGAAAGGTTGGATGTCTTCTCCTTCATCATCAACGTCGTCGAGGATGATCCATGTGGATTGATTTTGATTGGAGATGTTGCTCATTTTGAATTGCCCCGATCCGGGATCGCTATCACTGTTAGCCAACTGATATTCGTAGTGGAATGCGATACCACCAAACTCTCCCTTCTCTCCTTGAACGCCTTGCGGTCCTTGAGGTCCAACAAGTGAGGTCGATGATCCCCAAGATCCGCTCGATTTGGGTCCATACACTGCGTTTGCGCTCGTGTCTATGTAGAAGTCTCCATTTGCCCCTGTGCCGGAAGAAGGAGCCCCTGTGCCGTTTAATACGGTCTTTCCATCTGCCCCATCTGCCCCATCTGCTCCGTCATTTCCATCTGTACCATTGGTACCATTTGTACCATTTGTTCCAGCACTACCTTGAGGTCCGATGAGTGATGTTGCACTACCCCAACCACTACCTGTCTTGGGTCCATACATTGCGTCGTTGGTTGTATCGACATAAAAATCACCAACCGCTCCTGTTCCTGATGAGGGTGCACCGGTTCCATTGAGGACAGTTTTACCATCTGCCCCATCATTACCATCATTACCATCAGTACCATTCGTACCATCTTGACCATTAGTTCCGTTAGTACCATTGGTACCATTGGTACCATCGGTTCCTGCATTACCTTGTGGACCTTGTGGACCGATTATTGAGGTCGATGATCCCCAAGACCCGGATGTTTTTGGACCATACAGATTATCGTTTGTTGTATCAATATAGAAATCACCATTGACCCCCGTTCCGGCTGAGGGTGCTCCTGCACCATTCAGAACATTCTTTCCATCTGCACCATCATTACCATCATTACCATCTGTACCATTTGTACCATTATTGCCCGGATTACCTTGCGCACCTGTTTCGCCCTGAGGTCCTTGAGGACCAACAACGGAAGTCGCCGACCCCCATCCGCTACCTGTTTTTGGTCCATACAGATTATCGTTTGTTGTATCGATAAAGAAGTCGCCAACCGCTCCTGTTCCTGATGCAGGAGCACCTGATCCATTCAAGACAGTCTTTCCATCTGCACCATCATTTCCATTTGTACCATTAGTGCCGGGATTTCCTTGGATACCTTGATCTCCCTTAATGTTAACTCCTGATGGCCATGAACCGGATGCTTTGGGACCGAAGATCTTATTGTTGGTTGTGTTAATGTAGAAGTCTCCATTTACCCCTGTTCCACTTGTGGGATCTGAAGATCCACTTAGAATGGTCTTTCCATCTGCACCATCGTTACCATCGTTACCATCGGTTCCGTTAGTACCATTTGTACCGTTAGTGCCGGCACTTCCTTGAGGACCAATAATTGATGTTGCAGATCCCCAACCACTACCTGTCTTTGGACCATAGATATTGTTGTTAGTAGTATCCATATAGAAGTCGCCATTCTTTCCTGTTCCTGATGCAGGAGAACCCGAGCCATTGATGAGTTCTTTACCATCTACACCATCTACACCATCGGTACCATCTGTTCCATCTGTTCCATCTGTACCGGGATTGCCTTGAGGTCCGGGATTGCCTTGAATTCCTTGATCGCCCTTATCGCCCGTTCGTGCAAAAGTTGCGACTACAGCATCTGCATCTGAAAATGGATTCGCCTCAGACCAATTTATTGGAGAACATGAGATTGTAAAATAACCTGAATTCTCTGTGAGGCTATCGATTGTCCATAGGATCCACTTAGTAGCATCAAGACGTTTTGAGATCTTAACATGCCCTTTGATTGTGGAGGTTGAATCATCGATGGTTCGAAGGAATGTCTGTATGTCTTCTCCCTCAGAATCTGTATCATCAATTCGTAATGCTTCAATAGTATTCTGTGTAGCATCATCACCACGGATTTTACCACTACCCGGATCGCCAGCAGACAAAGAAGTATCCCATTCATATTGAAATGAAGCACCACCGAAGTTACCATTTGCACCGGCTGCTCCTGTTGCTCCGGTTGGTCCAACCAAACTCTTTCCTGTCCCCCAACTGCTACTCACTTTTGGACCAAAGATCAGATCGTTTGTTGTGTCGATGTAAAAGTCACCTGTAACACCAAGACCCGAAGCAGGCGTTCCGGATCCGTTCAATACAGTTCTTCCATCACTACCATCTGTTCCGTTCGTACCATTAGTCCCGTTCGTACCAGCGGCTCCTTGAGGTATTCCAATATCGAATACAGCAGCCGCTGAAGTTCCTGAGTTTGTTACCGAAACAGATGCTCCTGCTGAAAGGGTCGAAACCGTCCCTACCGCAATTGTTGCTGCTGTCCCTGTTGCGCCTGTTGCACCTGTGTCTCCCTTGTCTGCAATGACTACCCATTCATCAGTAGCAATTTTCCTGATCACAGATTTATGTTTAGGTGCAAGTGTGTTGTTGTTGTTTACAGTGTGAAGTGTTACTCCTACGCTTGGGGTTAAGATCACATTTCCAGTACCCTTGTTGAACACAATTAACTCAGTCAGATCAATAGGAAATGGAACGGATGAATTAGTAGGGATTGTGAAGTTCTTTTGTGTAGAAGCATTGAAGATTACTAATCGACCTTCATCTCTTCTAATCGCTGTGTATGAGGTGGTTTTGGTTACAACTGTTCGTTGTGCAATATGGTGTCCACCTGTTGTGGATCCATCACCAACGAATACCGCACTTGAATCGGTATCTCTGAACATCTGTGCCCCATCGGGTGTAACACTTATTCGGTCTGCTTCGGATCCTGTCAATAGATTCTTACTGTTTGTTAACGCCATATACTCACCTCAAATTACTATCGCCCCGAAGATTACTTCGCTTCCTGTGGATCCACTAACCACCAAAGGTCCAACATCAATTTCTGTTCCTCCTCCACCACCGGATCCTCCTGAATTGTTGACCCATTGAGTATTGTAATCCGTCCCATCCACCTTAGATAGGATCTGACCTGCTGATCCACCTGCTGCAACACCGGGTCCGGTTGCACCTGCCGCTCCTGCCGCACCTGCCGCTCCCTGAGCACCTTGTGGACCTGTTGCTCCTGTATCTCCCTTTTCTCCACCACCGGTAACAACTGTTGTTGTGGTTGAGGTTGTTGTGGTCTCATTAGTTAGAAGTCTAAGTTTAACAGCACGTCTGCGAAGATGACCTGTCGTCATCGATTCATCGACTATGTAACCTGCTGACTTGAGAAGTGTGATCAAGTAAAGTCTTGTTTCACTCATCTTCGTCTAAAGCCCCCGATAGTAAACCAAGATCCACCTGTTGTCTCTCGGCCTCTAACGAGTGCTCGTGTGCTTGTGTGGCGGAAGCAATCCCTCGGGCGT
>PVBE010781855.1_pt1 | contig 84402 bp, 58 predicted proteins | sample 1631181 | NCBI WGS metagenome assembly PVBE01 (sample SAMN08397723, study PRJNA350692) | Marine metagenome, whole genome shotgun sequencing project. | isolation source: water | place: Pacific Ocean | collected 2012-04 | reverse complement strand
CGGTCGAGCAGACCCAGTGCCCGGCGGCGCTGACGAGATGTCCGGCGAAGCTGACGACATGTCCGGCTACGATCACTGAGTGCGAGCAGATTCCAACAACCTGCCCGCCGCTTCAGACCGAATGTCCGATCCAGGACACCCACTGCCCGACGCTGGAGACCCAATGCCCCGTCGACGCATCGACGGTGACCAAATGTCCGCCTTTGCCGACGGAGTGCCCGTCTGTGCTGACGAAGTGTCCGACGACGGAGACCGAATGTCCCGAGGAGCGGACTGTGTGTCCGGCGCAGCAGACGCTTTGTCCGACGGAGCAGACCCAGTGCCCGGTGGACCAGACGGTATGTCCGCAGGCGGACACCATATGCACCAGTAATCCGCTAAGTACAACGTGTCCGATCTCCTTTACACAGTGTCCGGCCACGAATACAGAGTGCCCCGAGGTGGCGACGACATGCGTTGTCGATCCGCAGCAAACGGTCTGCCCGGAAGCAGCGACAGAGTGTCCCGAAGCGTTCACGAAGTGTCCGGCGACCGACACCATCTGTCCGGAGGTCCACTCGCTTACGAGTTGTCCGGTGCAGATTACTAACTGTCCGCCGCATCAGACGGAGTGCCCCAGAGAGCAAACTCGCTGCCCGGTGGAACCTACGATATGTCCGGAAGACCCGACGAACCCAACGCAGTGCGCAGCGGGGGATCCGACAAGCTGCCCGGAACCGACGATATGTCCGCCGGCCCCGGCTCCGACGCAATGCGAGCCTAACCCGACGATATGTCCGGACGGAACGATATGCGACGACGGTGTAGGCTTGCTGGCGCCATCGCGATGGCGAGAGCCGGCCTGTCCAATCGTAGATGTGAAATGTCCGACAATCCTGTGACGCGATGATCGCATCAAGCGTCACAGAGGCGCTGTGCGGGATTGAAGTGAGACGGTAGTCGGAAAGGGGCGACCGGATCCGGTCGCCCCTTTTCATTGCGCCACTAAGCGAAACATCAAACTTAATCGCCTCAGCGTTCTTGCATACGGACCCGAAAACATATAAAGTCTTACAGGTGTCACGGTTGTCGCAACTCTTAAAACTCGAAAGAGCGAGGTCTTTACTGTGAGAAGTACAGCAGACTCCAAAGAACCCCCACCAGTTCTCAACAACGATCCGCAGAGCCAGGCGCCCTTGCCATGGTCAACGGCGGCCACAATCCTCGCCGCACTGTCGGCAGCCTGGATCGCCTCGGGAGCCGTTGGGCTGTTCGGCCATCCCCTGCGGCATACGCTTACGTTACTCGCCGGAGCGGTCGTCGTACTTGCTGCTCGACCGGACCAACCGCGGTCGATGCGACAATGGTTCGTCCTGGCCGCGGGCATGCTGGCCGCAATCGCAATGAACGCCTCGGGCCTAATCCCGGTTAATGTTATGGGAGCAGCAGTTCTGGCGGCGGTTGTCAGTGAGAACTTGTCGGGTCGCAGCCGCCGAGCGGTTCTGACCGCGGCAATAGCACTGGCCGCTCTTGGAGCGTACCGACTTGCATTGAAGATCGGGCTGTTCTGGACGCTGACCGACCGCCTGGGCGGACTGCTGGGCGGCCTTGCCGGCGGGATAAGCGGGCAGCCTCTGTGGGTTGGAGCAACGTTCTCGGGGCTCGACTTCCTGGTCGTCATGGGCGTGTTCTGCGCCGGATGGATACTGTCGGAACGACGGGCGAATTGGTCGCAGATACTCACAGTAATCGCCGCGATAGTTGTCGGGCATCTGGCGTACCTTATCGTGCTGAGTTTCGCTCCGGCGGTCAAGTCGGCGTTGGCGCCGGCGGCGGCTGAAGCGGCGGCGGCGCCCGGACAGACCCCGGCGCCTGAAGGGTGGACATTTGCGGGCCTGATACGAAACTGCATACCGTGGAATGTTCCAGCGGTGGGACTGCTTATCCACCTTACGGTCGCCGCGGTCATCCTTCGCATGGCCCCCTGGTCCGGCGAGAAATCTGAATCGAAAGCCTCGACAGTCAGGATACCGGGCTGGGTGGGCATGACGGCGTGGGGCGCCTGTGCGGTTCTGGCGGCCGGGCTGGCGATAACAACAACGCTTTCGACCGGCTCGTGCAGCCTGGACAACAAGAAGGTAGTCGCCAACGAGGAAGGCTTCCTTAACTGGCTCAGGCCGGATCGCGACAGTTACGGACGATTGGCTATCGGAATGTACGGTATGTCCGGCGACTACTTCGAGTCGATGGGCGCCAACTTCACCAAAGCCACGGGGTTCTCCGACACCAGCAAGGCCGACTCCAGATTCTCCAAGCCGACCTCGCCGGCGCCGGAAATCCCTGACGATGAACTGGCCAAGACCGACCTGCTGATGATGATCTACCCCAATGATCCGTGGAGGAAAGGCCAACGCCAGCGTATCCTGAATTACGTTGAAAACGGCGGAACAATGCTGGTCCTCGGCGAACACACGACCAAAAGCAAGAACCCCGCCGGCGAATTCGAGTTTGGCGAGAGTCGCGTAAACGAACTGCTCGAGAACACCGACATGCACGTTCGATTCGATTCGGCGACATTCGCCGTCGGCGGGTGGCTGCACTCGTATCAAACGCTCGGACATCCGACAACCGAAGGCATAGACGACGAGCGAAATCGATTCGGCTCGGTTATCGGAGCCTCGGTCCAGACCGGATGGACCGCCACACCGCTGCTGATCGGGCGATGGGGCTGGGCCGATCCCGGCGAATTCGGCGGATCAGCGATGATGGGCAACGGTCAGTATGACCCGGGCGAGAAGCTCGGCGACATGGTGCTGGCCGCCGAGCAGAACTACGGAAAGGGCAGGATAATCACGTTCGGCGACACGTCGAGCTTCACTAACGGCATTACAATCGGATCGCATCTGTACACCTCGCGTCTGTTCGGATACATGGCGGGAAAAGTATCCAGCCCGCAGGCAATCTGGCGGCAGATCCTGGGGATCATAATGGCGGCGGGACTCATCGCCCTTCTGGTCTGGAGTCGCAACCCGTTGCAGGTGATTCTGGCCGGGGTGACGCTGTCGGCGGCGCTAGTATTCTGCACCCACGCCACGTACACCGCAGCTACGGTTGTGCCCGACGGACGCCGAAAAACGCCGAACAACCTGGCGTACATCGACTCGACGCACATGGAGGCCTTCAGCCCCGAGTCATGGCGACCTAAAGGCATGATGGGCCTGAACCAGACGCTCATGCGAGACGGTTACCTCGTCCTGAACCTGCCCGAATTCACGCAAAAGCGAATCGAACGGGCCGGGATCGTAGTTTCGGTCGCACCGGCCAGAGAGTTCTCGCCCAAAGAGCGGGACATCGTAAGAAACTTCGTTCGGGACGGAGGAATATTCATCTGCACCGTTGGATACGAGCAGCGATGCCCGAGCAGTTCGCTGCTGGCGGACTTCGGATTTCGCGTCGGACTGAAGTCGGCCGGGCCGAACAACCCCGACCCCGAACCCCAGCCCATGGGCCACTTCAAAGTGCCCTACATCCAGTCGCGCGACAGGAAAAAACAGGCCTACGTGCGATATTACGCGTCCTGGCCAATCGTATACAGCGGAAAACCGGAGGACGCCCGAACAATCGCTTACGGACGCCAGAAGGGAGGCGCGGACTACCCGTGCATCATGTTCCAGCGATTCGGCAAGGGGAAGTTTGTGGTGATCGGCGACTCGTCCTTTGCGATGAACAAGAATCTCGAACGTAAAGACGGGCGCCCCATCGAGGGCATGAGAGAGAACGCTGACTTCTGGCGATGGTTCCTCACGACTCTGAAGAATGAGAAGGTATGGAACCCGCTGACTCCGACAACCGCTCCGGAAGATCAAGCCGGCGGACGAAAGGAGGCGGCGAAATGAAGCGAGCATGGATTGGCGTTGCAATATTGTCGGCCTCCTGGATGTTCGGACTGAGCTACTACTATGCGGCCCAGTGGATAGTATGGGCGATCGCCCTGGCCGCGGCGATTCCGTTTCTTATGTATGCGGTCCGCATTGTCCCGAGTCGCAACATCGCACTGATCGCGATTGTGTTGCTGGCGCCTATGATCGTAGCGGCGCCCTGGCCGTACCGAGCCGCCGCGATACTGATCGCGATTGGCCTGGCGATTGGTGCGCTTCAGATTACCGATCGATGGACCGGGCGCTTGGGTTCGGGATTCTCACTGGCCGGAGTTATTCTCCTGGCCCAGTCGGTCGCCATGGTTGGCTACGAGTCGTTCACCGCACGTTTCCCCGACCTGCCCGGCCCGCTGACAAAACTAATGGGCGCTCTGGGCCGCATGGTCGGTATCGACGTAGCCGCCCACGGGTCCGACCTGTCGATGTTCACTATGCGCCAAGTCCACCGCCTGGGGTCGGTCTGGTCGCTGCTGCTGGATCCGGTCTCGTGGTGCTTCCTGATCGGAGGAGTTGCGGTGGTGTTGCTGAAATCTCAGGACACCGAGAAACCGGCGCCGCTGGGACGAGGTCTCAGAAGGCTGGTCGCACTTATGCTGCTGTGGCTACCGATCAGGGCGGTCCTGCTGATGTCGATGTATATGCACCGTGCGCTGCGAACGGGTTACGACGATTCGCTGTCGGATCTGATCGATCAATTCTGGAGCCCGTGGGTGCTGGCGGCGTTGCTGGCCGGGCCGATCCTGCTGGCCTGGCGATTCGCATCCGAAACCCAGGACCGAAAACCTGAGCCTAAAGATGCGACCAAGATGAAATCCCAGCCCGGATGGCGGCCTTACGCTCCGGCGGCGCTGGCGGCCGCGGCGCTGGTCATGTTAACTGTCGCCGCCGCGTGGGAACCAGTCGGACAGAGACAAAAAGGACGCGTTCTGGTGGTCGACTACCACGACCAGCAGCCCTGGCCCAGCAAGACATTCGACACGGTCCGCACCGACAAACCGTTCGGCACGAAAACATACGGACAGGCCGCCGCGTACAATCACAGTTGCCTGTACGACTACTGCACCCGCTTCTACCAGATGTCTCGCCAGACAGAACCGCTGACCAGCGCCGCCCTGGCGGATATCGACGTGCTCATCCTGAAAGTGCCGTCAGCGCCCTACTCGACGAACGAAGTGAAACTCGTTATGGACTTTGTCGAACGCGGCGGCGGGCTGCTGCTGCTGGGCGAACACACCAGCGTATACGGATCGGGTCCGTATCTGAACGTACTGGCCGAAAAGTTTGGGTTCAGATTCCGGTACGACTGCGCGTTCGGAATCGATTCAGTTTTCGACCAACTGTACAAACCGCCCCTGCTGCCCCACCCTATCGTCCAGCACATGCCTCCTATGGATTTCGCCACATCATGCACCATCGACGCCGGTACGACCGGGCAGGCGGTGATCCAGGCTACCGGGCTGAAGAACCTCAACGCCAATTACCATGTATCGAACTTCTACCCGCAAGCCAAAAACCAACCGCAAATGCGATACGGTGCGTTCGTGCAGCTCCTGGCCTCCCGCCACGGAGCCGGACGCGTCGTGGGTTTCACCGACTCGACGATCTTCTCGAACTTCTGCGCATTCGAACCGGGCAAGAGCGAGATAATGCTCGGTATGATCGAATGGCTGAATCATCGCGGAGGCTCAAGATTCAACTGGCTCCTGGCGATCGCGGGGTTAATCGCACTGGTCGCCGCGATCGTAATGGGCTGCAGGGTCCGGGCCGATTGGATGCTTATACTCGCCGCCGGGGCGATGGGCTGGGGCCTGGGTGCACCGATAGTGCGGGCGATCAATAAAACCGCCATGCCCGAACCGAAGGCTCACTCGCCCATGATCCGAATTGGCATGGACCGGACCGTATGCGACGCGAAACTGCCGAAAAACGGATTCATCGCCGGCCGCACCACGGACTTTGGGCAGTTCGAACGCTCGATTCTGCGGTTGGGGTACTTCACCTTCCGCGCCTCGGGAGAGGATCTGTCTGACGCGAACGTAATAGTATTCCTCAAACCGAACCTGAGCATTCCCGAGAAGTTTAAGAAACAGTTGGCCCAGTACGTAAAAGACGGCGGTAAGCTGCTGGTGATGGACTCGCCGGACAACAACTCCAAGTCGGGCTCCAAACTCATCCACCAGTTCGGAATGCAGTTCAAACGCCCCTACAGCCCGGCCGGCGGCAAGCTGGACGTCTCGTCCGGTTGGCCCGCGCCTGTGGTCAAGAATTCGATGGTGGTCCAAGGCGGAACGCCGTTTGTGAAGCTGGGCGGAAAGCCCGTGGGCGCATGGAAACAGTTCGGCAAGGGCCAGGTGTGGGCCATCGGATTCGCAACGCGATTCACCGACAACCGCATGGGCTTCATCGCCGACGTAACGCCCAGCGGCGAACTTGTCCCGGTCTTCGAATACGTGTTCGCACTGATGCGGCGCGTAGCCGAAGGCCACACCAGCCCCGGGCCGGCGGGAAAAATAGGGGCGCTGTTTTTCGAGCTGTTTCCCGAAGCCTTCCCCGAATTGTCTCGTAAGCTCCGTCAGTAAACTCAATCAGCCGCTGCTGTAACCGCCGGCGCAATCCGGCGGCAGGCAAGATTCATGACCTAGTAATGTCATGGACTTTGCCCTGTAGTCGGTTAGAATCTCTGCATGGACAGAAGGCGGTTTCTAAAGACTATCGGAGGGGGCGGCGCCCTTGCCGGGTCGGCCGGATTGTGGTTCTTCAGCGTCCAGGCCGGACGCGACCCCGGCTCATACACCGGCATGACCAACCGCGAAGGCGGGCATCAGACTTTCGATCGGAGGAGATGGTCGGTCAGCAAGCCCACCTACCAGAAGGTCGGGACCACGAGTCGCGCCGACGCGAGAACCGAAGTCATATTCGCCCGGATGGGCTATCTCGGCCGGTACGATCCGGAAAAGGGGCTCGACAGCTTCCCCCCGCACGTACGCGACTACTACAAACAGCACCCTGAAGATCTCGAACTGGACACCACCGTCAGGGAAGAGATTCATCAGAAACGCTCTGAAGACGTGAAGAAGTATCGCACGGAGTTCATCCTGAGCAAGGCCTGGTCAAACGCCATGGGCGCCGTGGGCCCGCGAGGCGTAAACGGTCCGCCCGAAGAGTGGGACGCCCGTGCTCCAGACCAAGTGCACGCCGTGCCACAAGGAAAAGAAGAAAAAGCCCGACATGACTTACAAGTCGCTGCAGAAGTACTGCTTCTATCTCGTCGGCGGAAAGCCGTCTTCGGGCAGGTGGCTGACAATACCCATGCACGGCGGTTCGCGGAGCATCCCCGGCAAGCACGGAGCCTACGGCGCCACGCTGACAAAGTACCTGAAAAAGTCCCACTACAAGGTGAATCTGACCAAGGAAGAGCGGCGCCGAATCACGCTATGGCTCGACTGCAACTCAAACGAGATCGGAGCCTACCACGACGAGGGTATCCAGCGCGAAGGCAAGGTGGTCTGGCCGACACTGGACTGTAATCGCAAGAACATCCTGGGCGTAGAAACTCGCAAGCCTGCGGGAAAGTAACCCCGCTCAGAACAAGCCGTTGAGCCCACAGGAGGTGGGCTAACACCAACGACTCTTCTCAATCACTTCGTCTGCAGGTATCTGTTGATTGCGTTTGCGGCTTCTTTTCCGTCGCCCATCGCCAGGATGACCGTCGCGCCGCCGCGCACTATGTCGCCGCCGGCGAATACGCCTGGTATCGAGGTCATGTGGTTGTCGTCAGTCTCGATATTGCCCCATTTGTTCAGGCTCAAGTCGGGGCATGCGGCGGTAAGGAGCGGGTTGGCCCGCGTACCGATGGCGACAACCGCGATATCGGCTTCCAACTCGAACTCGCTGCCTTCGATCGGGACCGGTCGGCGGCGCCCTGAAGCGTCGGGCTCGCCAAGCTCCATCTTCTGCATACGGATGGACTTGACCCATCCGTCGTCGCCGCCGATTATCTCCAGCGGGCTCATCAGGAGCATGAATTCGATGCCTTCTTCCTCGGCGTGGTGCACCTCTTCGATTCGCGCGGGCATCTCGGCGCGGCTTCGGCGGTATGCGATTATCGCACGCTTGGCGCCCAGCCGTTTGGCGGTGCGAACCGAGTCCATTGCGGTGTTCCCGCCGCCGAACACAACGACATTGTCGCCGCGTGCGATCGGTGTGGTGCTGTCGGGCTTGTAGGCGCCCATCAGGTTCACCCGCGTCAGGTATTCGTTGGACGAGTAGACGCCCTTGAACTGCTCGCCGGACACGTTAAGGAACATCGGCAGACCAGCGCCGTTTCCGATGAAGCACGCGTCGAACTCCTCGGTTATCTGCTGGACCGTTATCGTCCTGCCGACGATCACGTTGAATTCGAATTTCACGCCGAGCGACTCGAGGCAGGCGACCTCGGCGTCGACTATTTTCTTCGGGAGTCGGAACTCCGGGATACCGTACCGCAGCACGCCGCCCGAGTCGTGCAACGCCTCGAACACCGTTACGCTGTGACCCATTCGGGCCAACTCGCCGGCCGCTGTCAGACCTGAAGGGCCCGAACCTACGATCGCAATCGTAAAGTCGGTCTTGTTCTCCGGAGCCGCCGGGTTGGCCATATTCTCCGCCGCCCAGTCGGCCACGAATCGCTCGAGCCATCCGATAGCGACAGGATCGCCCTTCTTGCCCCGCACGCAGACTTTCTCGCACTGGACCTCCTGCGGACATACGCGTCCGGTGGTGGCCGGCAGTGCGTTGTCAACGCGGAGAATCTCCGCAGCACCTGCGACGTCTCCGTCCGCCAGGGCCGACAGAAACTCCGGGATTCTGACCGCCACGGGGCAGCCTTCAACGCACTGGCGCGACTTGCAGACCAGGCATCGCTTGGCCTCCCGCACCGCGGCGTCGTAGCCCAGACCGAAGTTCACTTCCTCGAAATTGGTCGCACGCTTGATCGGGTCCTGCTCGGGCATCGTGGTCCGCTCGATCGCCATTCGTTCCTTGGGCGTCAGTGCCTGATCGCTCATGCTTGATCCTCCGAATCGGTCTGGGGCTCTTCATTTTTGTTGCGGCAATGCTGGTCGTCGCAGTAGGCTTGCTGCCTGGCGGCCAGTTCGCGGAAGTCGACCAGATGTCCGTTAAATTCCGGCCCGTCGACGCAAGCGAATTTTACTTCTCCGTCAACGGTTACGCGGCACCCGCCGCACATCCCCGTCCCGTCGACCATGATCGGGTTGAGGCTTACGATTGTGTTTATTCCGCTCGGGCGGGTCTGTTCGGTAATTGCGGCCATCATGGGCACCGGGCCCACCGCGTATATCGCTTCGGGGCGACGGGCGGGATCTTGGATAATCTCGCCCAGGGGTATCGTCACGAATCCCTTGGTCCCAAGCGTGCCGTCTTCGGTGGTCACGATAACTTCATCGCAGAATTCCGCCAGTTCGTCGCGAAGTATAACGAACTCTGCGCTGCGGCCGCCGATAATCGTAGTTACCTGATTTCCCGCGTCGGCCAGCGCTTTAGCAAGCGGGAACAGCACCGCGGTGCCCACTCCCCCGCCCACGCAGACGACTTTCCCGAGCTGTTCGATCTCGGTGGCCATTCCCAGCGGACCGGCTACGTCGCGGATACCGTCTGGGGGCATAATCTCGGCGAGTTTGGCGGTGCCCTGGCCGATCGACTGGATCATCAGCGTGATCGTGCCGGCGTCGGTGTCGGCGTCGGCGATGGTCAGCGGGATCCGCTCATCGCCTTCGCTGCAGCGAACGATTACAAACTGCCCGGGCAGTCGGGCGGCCGCTATTCGCGGCGCACGGACATCGATGCGGTGAATACCGGGCGCAATTATTTCGTTAGAGACAACTTCATACATAGGTTTCGTTCCTGAATTACAGAGTACAAGACCGCCAGACAGCCCGGCCATTGTACGGAAATCCGGTCGTTTTTCAAGATAAGCGGTCCATTCCGGATTCTCTAGCCGGTCGAATCCATAATCGCCTTGAGCTTCCTGCGACCGGCGGGAGTCGCTGGCGCGCGGAGGATATTCCACGACATCTTCGGTCCGCACGCCCTGCAATAGCAGTCGCGGCGGGGTTTGCGCGCGATGAACATTACGCCGCAATCGCTGCAGCGATGCAGGTAAGCGTACCGACGCCGGCGCAGGCCCAGGCGATCGGTGTCGAGCTTGTGAGTCGCGGCGGCCGACATGCCGGCGGCGCCCATCAGCGTTTTGAACTCCTGCCCGTGCGGGGGGACATCGCCGTAGCGCATGCGAACGACCAGGTGGGCCAGTTCGTGGACCAGAGTGCCCAGCAGCTCTTGGGGATGCGCACGCAGGAGGTGTATGTTCAACTCCACGCGATTGTCTTCGAGCATCGCCCGGCCAAGTGTGGTCCGCAGCCGCGGGTTGTAGCCTATAGTAACCTTGTCCGCCAGATCGGGCTCCTCCCAGATCTGTCCGCAACGTTCGGCGATGGCGCTTAGTATCGGTCCCGAAGGCAGCGAATCGCCCGGGCGCCACAGGTCCGAAACATCCAGGCGGGCCGGTTGGCTCTTCATTTCAGAACCCCCACCAGGTATCGCGACGCCCAGAAGCCCGCGAACGCCAGCAGCAAACCAAACATGCAGTTGGCCAGCACATTGGCCCCAGCCAGAACAAACTTATCGTTTCGGATCAGCGAGACGCTTTCCAGGCTGAACGCCGAGAAGGTGGTGAAAGCTCCCAGAAAACCGGTGATCCCAAGCGCCATCAGCAAACGTATCCGCGGCGAGTCGCTCATGCCCAACTGCACGCCGGCCAGCAAACCGATCAGGAACGATCCGACCAGATTCACGCACAACGTGCCCCAGGGGAACTCAACGCCAAATCGGGTCATCGCCCGCCCGACGCCATACCGAGACAACGCCCCGGTCGCCCCGCCAATCGCTATGAGTAACAGTTTGATCATTTGCTTATTTTACAGGGTATACTATTGTTCTTACCGAAGGAAGCGGCGGCGACAATAATGTACGACCCGATACGCGCCAACCAAACCAGAGCGATCATGCATACCAGGACAATAACCGTCTCTCTGATTCTGGCGTCGACAAAGTCGGTCTAATTGACGTATTGCCAGGCACTGGTCCGCCCGTTACCATAGTGCAGTGATCACAAATGTCTGCCGGAGCGGCGAAAAATGCCGGTATCCTGGTGGGCTCGGGCGGCCGATAAGTATAGAATTGCAGTAGTTAGCGTCGAAATCATTGGGAAACAGGCAGCACGAGCAGAAAGGTGTGCCGATAGTGGTTCGCGAGAACAATCCCCAGCATCAGGACGAGTTGGAAATACGCATTGCCCAGCGCACCAAGACGCTTTCGAGAGCCAACCGGGAGCTGATGGACGAAATCGCCGCGCGAAAGCATCAGGAGTGCATCATCGCCGCCCAACTCCGGTTGTCGGCTTTCGCGATAGACCACTCGGTCAACGAAGTGCTTCAAGCGTTCCTGGACGAAGCGGAAAAACTGACCGGCAGCGTAATCGGCTTCTACCATTTCGTCGAGAAGGATCAGATAACCCTCCGTCTCCAGTCATGGTCGAGCAACACGCTGGCTCACATGTGCGACGCCGAAGCGTCGGAATCCCACTACCCCATCGACAAGGCCGGCGTCTGGGTCGACTGCGTACGCCAGGGCAAACCCGTCATCCACAACGACTACTCAAACCTGCCGCACCGCAAAGGACTTCCCAAAGGGCACGCCCCTATCATCAGGGAACTGGTGGTTCCGGTCTATCGCGGGGACCAGATCGTGGCGATTCTCGGTGTGGGCAACAAGAAGACCGACTATGTCGAGGGCGACGTCAAGACCGTCTCGGAGTTGGCGAACGCTTGTTGGGATATCGTCGCTCGCAATCGGGCCGAAGAAGCCCTGCGGGATAGTGAGGAAAAGTTCCGCACATTCGTCGAGGGCACCGACGACCTTATCATACAGATTGACCGGGACGGCAAGTTCTCGTACGTAAATAAGGTGTCCGAGGATATCTTCGGCCTCACGCCGGCGGAATGTATGGATTTGCCCGCCTTCTCGTTCGTTCACGAAGACGACCTGATCAGAACGCAGTCGGCGCTGGCCCGATGGGTCGCCGACAGAACACAAAGCGCCAAATTCGAGAATCGCCAGGTCAGCCGGTCCGGCGACGTTCATGACATGCTCTGGACGTTCAATCTGCACTACGACGACAAAGGCAATCTGGCGACCGTCAACGGAATCGCCAGCGATATCACTGAACGCAAACGGAACGAAGAACAACGCTTGATCTTGCAGCACCAGGTCCAGCATGCGCAAAAACTCGAGAGCCTGGGAGTGCTGGCCGGCGGTATCGCCCACGATTTCAACAATCTGCTGATGTCCATTCTGGGCAATGCCGACCTGGCGATGGAAGTACTGGATATCCAGACTCCGGCCCGCGGGAATATCGCCGAGATCATGAAGGCCTCCAGACGCGCCGCCGACCTGGCCAGGCAGATGCTCGCCTACTCGGGCAAGGGCAAGTTCGTAATCGAACCGATCAGACTCGATGAACTGGTCAGGGAAATGGGCCACCTCCTGGAAGTCTCAATCTCCAAGAAAGCGATCATCAGGTACAACTTCGCCGACAACCTGCCGCCAGCCGACTGCGACGCCACCCAAATCCGCCAGGTTATCATGAACCTGATCACAAACGCTTCGGAGGCCATCGCCGACAGGAGCGGCGTGATCTCTCTATCAACCGGCGTGATGAACTGCGATCGAGCCTACCTGGACAGCATTAACGAAACGCTGCGAGCCGGCCTGAATGAACCGTTGAACCCGGGGCGTTATGTCTACATCGAAGTGGCCGACACCGGATGTGGAATGGACGCCGAAACCATAGAAAGGATTTTCGACCCGTTCTTCACAACAAAGTTCACCGGCCGCGGACTTGGCATGGCCGCCGTGCTGGGCATCGTTCACGGGCACCATGGCGCAGTCAAGATATACAGCGAGGTCGGTCGGGGCACTACATTCAAGGTGCTCTTCCCTGTCAGCGAATCACTCGAACACGCCGCGGCGACCCGAAACGAAAGCACGGATCAAGACCAGGCCTGGCGCGGACGAGGGACCGTATTGATCGCCGACGACGAGGAATCAGTGCGCACCGTGGGCCAACAGATGCTCACCAGAATGGGATTCGACGTTTTGACCGCCTCCGACGGCCGCCAGGCCGTCGACATGTTCCGAGACCACGCGGACAAAATCGTCTGCATACTGCTCGATTTGACCATGCCGCATCTCGACGGCGAACAGGCCTTCGGCGAATTGCGCCGAGTCCGCGCCGACGTCAGGGTGATCCTCTGTAGCGGATATAACGAGCAGGACGCCACGCAACGTTTCGTGGGAAAGGGCCTGGCGGGATTTATCCAGAAGCCCTACAACATGACCGAACTAAAAGAGAAACTCGCCGGAATCCTACCGGACGATAAGGCCTGACCTCTCGCAACGGCAGCGGCTCGGCCATGGAAGCCCCCGAATCCCCAGCCCAAGGGCCACGACCTGGAAACAGGCGGCGTGGACATCTTTACTTCTGAAACGCCATGACTTCCACGAGGTGGCGGCCGGTGTTGGCTGAGTTGGCGGTCTGGGTTACTTTGATATATCGAACTTCCCTAGGCGTGAACCTGCAGACGTAGCCTTTGGCGGTCGACGGGGCTTTGTTGTTGCGCATGTCGGCGACCAGGTCCCACTTCTTCCCATCCAGCGAAGTCTCGACCGTAAAGCCGTAGTATCGCTTGTCTCCGTAATATGCGACCACCACGACTCGCCCGACTTCGGTGGGCTTTTCAAGGTCCACGCGCCACCAGGCCGGCTTGCCATCGGCTACATCCATCGCCCAGTAGCTGCCAGTGTCGCCGGCCACACCGTCATTGGCCAGACCAGCCCCGTACGCCGCCAGCGATGCCGAACAGGACGCCGGCTTGCCGGTGGTCAGACTGGGCGAATCGGGCTTGAACTTGTTCCCGTCGGGCGTCAGCGTTCCCTTGAGGCACATATCGCGAATCTCGGGGTTAGCGTAAAGCTTCGGTTCTTTACCGGGCGGATGGTGACCCGATACGGCGGCCCAATAACGCTTGTCGATTTTATGCGGGTCGAGCTTGTCCTTTTCACGTTCGAACGATTCGGGCAGGATCCCGTGCCGTTTCATCTCGCGAATGTACTCCACCGGCGCCTTCCATCCGGGCGTGTCCCATCGCGGATCGGAATCGTGCAGCGCTTTTGTATCCTGGATCGCCGCCAGCAGCGTGCGATAGTCCGGATCGTCTTTAGAGGCGAACACCGAAGCGGGTTTGTCGGTAACTTCTGCGGCGCCCTTCTTCCCCTTGATTATCTCGCAACAGGCGCCGTATCCGCCGGCCTTCTTCGCCAGAGGAGCCAGAAGCTGCACAGACCTGTCGGGGTGCGTAAGGTTATAGAGAATGTGCTGCTGAAAACGCCAGACCGCACGTTTATCCCCCTGTTTGATCAGCCAGGCCCGATGCGGCTGGATCAGTTGAGTTCCACGCCCCCAGTCCACGGGATGCTTGGGGACATTTCGCACGCCCGTATGACACCTACTGCATCGGCGCTTGACTACTTCCGAAGCCAGCTTGACCTTCTCGCTTTTCAGAATTCGCGTATCGATCGCGGTGAAGTGGGATCGTTCGTATCCGGTGCTTCCGACCATGCCCCCGATAAGGGCTGCATATGTTCCGATATACGGGGCTCCGCAATGAATCCAATGGCGGATAATCTCAACTTCATGATCGCTGAGTTTAACTTTGTAGTGCTCGCCTCGCAGCATTTTCATAATAGGGCTGGCCGCATCTCCGAGTCCGTACGGCGGATAGTTGCTCTTGGGCATGTTGCGTCCGTCGGAGAACTGCCACGTCGCACTCAGCGTGTAGTAGCTGTGCGAGTACACCGGACCGTGATCGCCGGTCAGCAGCACGCCTCCGTCGCGTTTCTTCGGGTTGTGGCACTTGATGCAGTGCTTGTCGAGAATCGGCTGAATGTCTCGCGGGTAGTCGAAAACTTCGGGGATTCCTGTCAACTGCGAGATCTTGCTTGGCGGGCGTTTCATCGCCGTCAGCCGACGGGCTTTAACTGGGTCAGGCACGGTTCGCCTGTCTTCGTGGCAACCGACGCAACTGGTCACCTCTCCGGGCATGACCGAAAGAAAACTCTGCATGCGTTTGACCGCCCTGCCCTGCTTGTCGAGTGCTATCAGGATCAACGCCCTGTTTGCCGGCACGTCGAAATTCGCCGAACCGTCTTCCTCGACCGGAACCGTTCCCAGGACGCGTTCCAGCGTGAAGGTTCCCCCGTAGCTTGTGGGCTCCATGCTGCCGGTGTAGTTGATCGGCTTGGGAAGCGATTCGAGGATCAGCAGCTTCTTGATCTGTCCCTTCTTCACGCCGACCATGTTTCGCCCGACCGTTGCATCGGTGAGTATAAGCGTTCCGGTGGTCTTGGACAGATCGATTCGGCTGGGGATGATCCGCTCGCGTTTTCGCGGCGTCAGCGGGCGCGGTTCGTTCAACTCCATTCCCTTGTGCATGTACAGCGCGGTAAGCCTGCCCGAACTGGAGACATGCACCAGGCTCTTGCCCTGTGCGGCCAGGAAGTCGTCGCTCGACAGAGCCCATGGATCTCGAAGATTTCCCGACTTGTGGACTGCGCGAATCTGGGCGGGGTCGTCAGGCCCGTTGCTGTCCGTTACGGTTCACATCTTCCCGGCGTGCTCGGCCCGGCCGTGGGAGGGTGAGTTTATAAAAACGATCCGGTTTGAATCCGGGATAGGCTGGGGATCAATAAACACGCCTCCAGGGCGCATGTTCCCGAAGTAAACGGTTTGTCCGGTTCCGTCGGGGTTCACGCTCCACAGGTGGTGGTAGTGGACCTGGCTGCGATCTACATACTCCCAACGTTGAAAAACCACCCTACCGTCAGACAGCACGCACGGTGTGTTGTCGTGTTCGATATTGGCCGATATCTGCCGAATCTTCCCGCCCTTGCGATCGCAGGAGTACAGCGTGGCGACCTGAGTCACCCAGCAGTTCACGTAGCGTCTGGCCCGCCCGCTTACGAACATGATCGAATCGTCGGGCAGCCAGCACGACTCGATATCGTCATAGATTCCGAACGTAAGCTGCTTGAGCCCGCTTCGGTCGGACTGAATTTCGTAGAGATGAAACGGCGCCGTACCGGCCTTGCGATAGCTGAACAGGATGGTCTTACCGTCATAGTGAACCGCCGGGTCGCGAAACGTTCCGCCGCCGTCTTCGATCAGGGCGATTGACTTGCCTGACGCCAGATCGAGTTTGCGGAGCGAACCGCCGGAACTGTAGGCCTTCTTCTGCGGATAGCGGGCGTAGTAGCTGAAGTTCGCGTACCAGTGCCCGTCGCCGACCTTCCCCCTGCCGTTATGCGCCCGTTCAGCAAAGACAAGCTCCTTAACTTTGTACTGGCTTATTATCCGCCGACGAAGCGATTCAACAGTGACAGTCTCGGCGCCATGGCAGACGGACAAAGCAATAGCGGTAAGACAGAACGCGACAGCCGAAATGCAAAACTTACTCATAATACCGCTATTATAGCGATTCGGTCCGCCGAAAGGAGTCTTTTGATTTCGTCGGCGTAACCCGTCGACCAAATAACATACTTGTCGATCGTTGGCGGCGCGGTACAATTATCGAACATGCCCGCGGCGGTCGCGCGTCATGAGTACCTCCGACAAACATACAGGAGTTGCCAGATGTTCCAGAGAACTATATTCACTATCGCTTTATCGATCACTATGCTGGCCGCGATGCTGACCGTCGCTCAAGGCGCCGATCCGGAATACTACGTCAAGAAAGCAACCTGGCAGGATACCGTCCAGGCCTCGCGAGAAGCTCTTGTCGAGCATCTCAATAAGCCCGGCAAGCCCAAGGCGCCGGCCAAGCCGATGTTCGGTCCCTGGTACGAGATCGGTCAGTACAGCGGCGGATACGCCACGGCCCACGGACCCGAAAAGAAGATCGATCTGTCCAAGCCCGACGGTAAGCTCAAGTGGAGGCGGATCAACGTCACCGACGGCGTGGTGCACCAACTCCGCCTCGGCGGCAACAGCGCCAGCTACTTCTACCGCAAGATCACCTCGCCGGGTCCCGCGGCGGTCATGAGCTACTACGGCAGCGACGATTCGCTGGGCGTATGGCTAAACGGTAAGAAGATTGTCGCCTTCAGCGGCGGCAGAGGCCCGGCGGCCAACCAGAACAACGCCAAGCTCATCCTTCGCCAGGGCGAGAATCATCTCCTTATCAAGATACACAACGGCAGCGGCGGCAGCGGCTGGTACTTCTCCACGTCGGAAAAAGGCGGCGGCAAGAAGGACATACGCACCGCGATGCAGGAAGGGATCTGGACTCTCGCTGCTCGCGACTTCAACACCGCCGACGCACGCAAGCAGATGACCTGGGAGCAAAGCGACAATGTTTGGGCCGCCGACTGGAAGAAAGGCGACATAGGCTCTCTGGCCAAACGTTACGTCAGCCCGAGCGAAGGCAGCTCGGCCGCAGCCAAGATCAAAGCCATGGCGCCGGGAGCGAAGTCCGCAGGCGACCTGGCCGCGATCCGCAAGCTCTACTACCGCGCCAAGTCCACGCAAGAGGCGCTTGCCCAACTGTCGCAATTCAACATCAAGGCGCTGCGCCTGGCGATTACGGACCTTACCAAAAGCTACCCGGGCAAGTACCCGTCGAAATACCTCAAGAAGCTCGACAAAATCGAGGCCGCGATCACCGACGGCGGCGAAGAGAAGATTCGCGAAATGGCTCAGCAACTCGTCAGCTTCCGCCAGGAGGCGCTGCTGGCCAATCCGCTGCTGGACTTCGACAAGCTGATGATGGTCAAGCGCAAAGGCGATCTGGGCCTGCCGCAAAACTGGGTGGGCAACTGCACCAAGCGAGGCCCGTTCAACAACGAGATAACCGTGCTGTCACCGATCCGGCCCGACGGCAAGCTGACGACGCTGTACCGCCCGGAATCGAGCGTGTTCGTCGGCGACGTCGATCTGCACTGGGACGCAAAGAAGATGCTGTTCTCCTCGCAGCTTAAGAACCGCCGCTACGAAGTGTTCGAAGTCGGCGTTGACGGCAAGGGCCTGCGGCAGGTCACCAAGAGCCTCGACGGGATCGACAACTACGATCCGTGCTATCTGCCCAGCGACAAGATCATCTACGATTCGACGGCGGTCTACCAGGGCGTTCCCTGCGTCGGCGGCGGAAGCCAGGTCGCCAACCTCTACGTCATGAACGCCGACGGGACCGGCGTGCGGCAGCTCTGTTTCGACCAGGACCACAACTGGTATCCGTCGATCACCAATGACGGACGAGTCATCTTCACCCGCTGGGAATACAGCGACACGCCCCACTACTTCACCCGCGTGATAATGGGAATGAACCCCGACGGAACCAACCAGCGATCGGTCTACGGGTCAAACTCGTACTGGCCCAACTCGACGTTCTACGTGCGCGCCGTGCCGAACCACTCGTCGCGTTTCGTCGGCGTTATCTCGGGGCACCACGGCGTACCGCGAATGGGCGAACTGATCCTGTTCGACCCGGCCAAGGGCCAGCACGAAGCCGACGGCGTGGTCCAGCGAATCCCGGGCTACGGCAAGAAGGTCGAGCCCATCATCCGCGACGCGCTGGTCAACAACTCCTGGCCGCGTTTCCTGCACCCGTTCCCACTGAGCGACAAGTACATCATTACGACCTGCCAGCTCAACGCCAAGTCGCCTTGGGGTGTTTACCTCGTCGACGTGTTCGACAACATCCTGCCGCTCTGCGTACAGGACGGCGTTGCGATGTTCGAGCCTCTGCCGCTTCGCCCAACCAAACGCCCGCCGGTTATCCCCGAGCGAGTCGACCTGGCCCGCAAGGATGCGATCATCCACATGTCGGACATCTACGTCGGCGACGGGCTCAAAGGCGTAAAACGTGGAGCGGTCAAGAAGCTGCGACTCTTCGCGTTCGACTACGGGTATCACGGACTGGCAAACCACACCTACATCGGCATGGAAGGCCCTTGGGACGTGCACCGCATCCTCGGCACAGTCGACGTCGAGTCTGACGGATCGTCGGCGTTCCACGTACCGGCCAACACGCCGATCGCCGTCCAACCGCTGGACGAAAACGGAGCGGCGTTGCAGCTCATGAGAAGCTGGTTCGTTGCGATGCCGGGTGAGAATCTCTCGTGCGTCGGTTGTCACGAGAACAATAACGAGGCCCCGCCGGCCGCGATGGTGAAAGCCTCGCGCAAGCCGCCGCAAAAGGTCAAGGACTGGTACGGCCCGGCCCGCGGATTCAGCTTCGCTCGCGAAGTTCAGCCCGTGCTCGACAAGTACTGCATCGGCTGCCACAACGACAAACCCCGCAAGGGAACCAAGCCGCCGGACCTGCGGATGATCGCCAAGAGCAAGGGCTTCTCGCCGGCCTACCGCGTGCTGCAGAAGTACGTGCGGCGCCCGGGTCCCGAGAGCGATTACCACATGTTCCCGCCGGCAGAGTATCACGCCAGCACCAGCCCGCTGATCCAGATGCTCCGCAAGGGACACAACAACGTCAAGCTCGACGCCGAAGCCTACGAGCGGATCTACGCATGGATCGATTTGAACGTGCCGTATTACGGGACCTGGGGCGAGTTCCGCACGATCCCCAAAGGCCAGCGTGAGAAACGCAGCAAGTTCCGCCAGCTTTACGCGGGAATCGACACCGACTACGAGATCATCCCGCAGAAAGCGACGAAACCGGTCAAGACGATCATGCCCGAACCGCTGAAGGCCACGGCGCCCGCGAAAGTGGCCTGCCCCAACTGGCCCTTCGACGACACGGCCGCCAAAACTCTCCAGGGCGCCGACAACAAGCGGACGATCACGGTAACCCAAGGCGACAAGAAGCTGCGGATCGAGATGGTTCGCATACCGCCCGGTTCGTTCGTCATGGGCGACGCCGACGGAGCGCTGGACGAAAAGCCGATCTGCCCGGTCAAGATCGACAAGTCGTTCTGGATCGCCACGAAGATCCTGACAAACGAGCAGTACAACGTGTTCGATCCGAAGCACGATTCGCGCTACCTCGATCGCGGCGGCAAGGACCACGGCAATCGTGGGACTCCGCTGAACCGGCCGACACAGCCGGCGATTCGCGTATCGTGGAATAACGCCATGGCGTTCTGCGCCTGGATGACGAAGAAGACAGGCAAGACGTTCTCGCTGCCGACAGAAGCCCAGTGGGAGTTCGCCTGCCGCGCCGGAGCGACGGCCGACAAGAGCGGCTCGAACGTCTGGGGCGCCAATCTGCTGGCCAGCCAGGGCGAATGGACCCTCACGACGTACAAATCGTATCCGTACGTTTCAACCGACGGGCGGGACAACGGCAAACCGGACGGCAAGAAGGTCGTCCGCGGCGCCAAAGGTCTGAAAGTATCCGACGCCCGACGCGACACATTCCGCCTGAGCTACCAACCCTGGCAGCCGGTATGGAACGTAGGGATGCGAGTAGTATGCACAGACGAAGACCTGAAGAGCATAATCGCAAACGCCAAATGACTTGAGATGTGAAATTTGCGATTTTCGATTTGAGATTTAACGACAAACGACAACGGCGAACGACATGCATTCTTTGTCGTTCGCCGTTTGTCGTTCGCCTAGAACAACTGCCATACAATGGCGACGAGGAAGAAAAGCCACGCCGCGAGGTATAACCAACCGCCCCATTGGACGTCGACGCCGCGGATCACTCCCTTTCGGAACGCCAGGATCATGAAAGCGCGGTACAACGGTGAACCTGGAAGCGGTATCATATTCCCAAGAAACACGAACAGCGCGCAATAAGACAGCGTGCCCGGCAGAGAACTGATGTCCACATTAAACGGACCCCAGCCCACGTCCCGGAATCGCAGGACGTCTATAAAATCATATCCAACACTTCCAAGCAGACCGGAAAGGTCGCCGCCAACAGCGCCCAACCCAAGACCCAACAGCAGAAGCGCGACAAAAGGCGATAGTGAAACCAGTATGATCCGCCACCAATAGCGCTCGTATACCTCTGCGGTCCTGGCGATCCGAACCGACTCGTCGATTTCGGTGTTCAGATCATCAAGAATCTTGAGCCTGGCCGATTCCCCGACCGGCAATACGCGAATAATCGTCCTAACGCCGAGTATGTTAACAACACCCAACCTCGGGCCAAACCCAACGCTCTCCTCGACCAGTTCAACGCCGGAGGCCCTGGCCGAACATATCCTGGCCAGAGTGATCACCACAGTAAGTAAAGCAACACTCAGTATTCCCATCTGTTCCTATGACTCCAGACACCGCCCCGTTGAGTTTGCGAACCAAGCCGCGTTCATTGAATCCGCAATTCCCGCGTCAGATCTTCTTGATCTCGCCGGCGCACGGGTCCGTGATCATCCTGGGCTTCTTCTTGTCCGGTTGGGAGTTGAACTTCTCTTTGCCTTTGATGATCGCCGACATCGTCTGGGCCCATTTGCGTTTCTGATCCGCGTCTTTTGTGTACTTGGCGGCGGCCTTGATCTTGCCGGCCAGGGTGCGGGAGGTCTTGTGATCGCGTTTGCCTGCTACTGACGTCTTGAGTTCGGCGGCCAGGCTGTCCAGGAGATTCTGCATCAGTTCGGTATCTTTGGCCAATCGTTTGCCAGCAAGACCCGCTACTGTCGCTACCGCCCTGTCGGTCGACACCCGCATCCATCGGCCGAAGTACTTCTCTCGGCCTTGCGACTGCTTGAGGAGTTTCGCGGCCCATTGTTTTCGCTGCTTTTTGTCTTTGATCGCCGCGGCGGTAGCCTTGATCGCCTCGGCCATCCGCCTGCAGGCGGTGTCGTTCGCCGTCGAGCCGACCGCTCGCGTATCGATCAGATGCTTCTTGTAATCCGCTTCGGTGCGGGCCAGCAGTTTCGTCAGCCCTTCTGCGGCCAGGCGGTACTTGACCATCGCCGCCGGTGCGTCGCACTTCTCGGCCTGGCAGAACGCGTAGACCTCCTTCGCCTCGGACTTATCGCTCGGGACCGGCAGCTTTGCGATGCTGGCGAAGACCTTTGTCTTGACTGTCGTTGCGTACAGCCCTTCGGTTTTGCACCCGGCGGTTTCGCCGGCGGCCCTCAGCAGCGTCTGGAACGTTCGCCAGAAGTCGACCTGCTCGACAGGCGTCGCCGCGGCGGCCTGTGCGGCGTCGACTGCTACGAAGTTGTACGGATTGATCGCTATGGCGTTGGTCAGCAGAGCCCGGCCGGCGCCGGTCCGCTCCGGCTCGTCCAGTAACTGATAAACCGCGTGGGCCATCGTCGAGTCCAGGAACTTCGCCACGCCGTGATTGATCGCCCAGGCGATTGACTGGTGATAGACCATCGGCTTCCGCGGATTGGGCTGCACGCCGAACCCGGGGCGTCGAGCGTATTTTTTGGCTTGATCGCCGAAGTACCAACGAGCGAACGGAGTGGTCTTCTCATCCCCACCGGTTGCGTACTGTCCGCCCTTGCAGATGAACCGTTTGGTCTTCTCGTCGTAGCGGAAGGCGACCATGGCGCAGTGACCGGGCTGGATCGCCTGGCACGCTGGAATGCCGAGAGCCACGTGATTGCGAGCGGAGATCGCGCCCATCGTCCCGCAGACCCCGCCGTCCTTGAGCATCATCTGGATCGTGTGGTACGTATACGGATGCGGCTTGAGCCGGCGGGCCGACTGCATGTCGAACTGCTGTGCGATCGCGCCGATGTACTCGCCGTACTTCTTGAACTCGCCTTTGTCGCGGAACGCCAGCCAGCGTTCTTCGCGTTCGCGGAGCGGTTGGTTGTCGTCGACCAGCAGCGTCATGACCGGCCAGGGACCGGTGATCGGAAACTGCGGCCACTTTTGTTTGGCCTTCGCGTCAGTCGGCAACTCGTACTCGTAGTTGCGGATGATGTACGCCACTCGCTGGCCCAGCGACGGGATCGGATCACGTCCAGCCGGCAGGAGTCCCTTGGCCTCGTACGCCGCGACGAACATCTTATGAGCCGCGCCGATGCTCTTCCGCATCGCTCCGTGAACGGCCGCCTTGCTCTTCCAATGAACCACCTGGTCGCCGCAGTCGATATCCGTCGGGAAGCCCTTGGCCTTCATGTACGCGTTGAACTTCGCCTGCAGCGTCTTGCTTGCGATCACGTCAGCGGCGTACAGCGAACGCTTGCGCTTCTCGATAACAGGGATCTTCTTGCCCTTGCGTTTCTTCTGCGGTATCGCGATGCCGCGCTTGTCGTACTTCAGTTCCGGGACATCTTCCTTGTATCCGACGACGACATCCTCTTCGAGCGTGTTGTCGTTCAGGAAGTTGATTATGTGATCGTTCTTGTCGAGCTTTCGCCCTGCCGCTTTGGTGTTTACGGGTTTCCGCGGATCGCCCCCGATAACGATCTTCGGCGGTTTTCGCGGCGTGATGTCGAACTCATATGCATCCTTGGCGCCCACGATCGCAGCCGCGAGAGCAAGCTGTCGATACTTCTCAAACTTCTCTTTGCCCAGGTCCAGACTGAGCGAATAGAGCCCAATCAGCACGTCGGCCGGTTTGTCATGCCCGCCATAAACACCGCCGCGAATTTCGGCGTCCGAATCGACCCACGCCATAAACGCAGCCGGCAGCGACTTATCGCGAGCCTTCAGATCCGCGACAGCGGCCGCCTTTGCGTAAGCAAGAAACGCACTCCGCACCTTGGGCGTAAACTTGTACTTCTCGGCCGCACAAACCTTCAGCAAACCGCTCTTGGGCGCCTCGGCCGATGCGACTGCCGACATAACGACGACCACCAGTGAGATGATTGCGATTTTTCGGACGTTTAGTTTCGCACTGTTCATTCTGATCTCCGCTCCGTGTTAGCATACCCGCCGTGGCGGACTATTGTCACAGGTTCAAACGATCCTGCAAGCTCTTTTGTTTCAGTTTCTTTGATCTTGATCCTCCGGGCGGTCCGGCGATAATGGAATCGTACCGGGGCGAGAGTTCCACACGCGTCCGACAAATGAAAAGGGTCAACTCGATGACAAACACAAACTGTTATCCGAACTTCGTCCGCCCGCGGCCTGCAATTTTCCGATGCGCCGGCGGCGCGATCGCCCTGCTGCTGGGGGCGATGCTTGTTGGTTGCGGCGGTGGGACCGAAGAGCCCGCGGCGCCTGAAACCGCCCGCACGAAACCGTCGGCCAAACCGGCGCCCCCGACCAGGCGGGAAATATGGTTGGCCAGGATGCTCAAAGCCACCGAGAAGATCGAAGACCCTGAAGACCGCAGCGCGGCCGCTTCGCTCTCGGCACTCGCCCTGGCCGACTCCGGTGAGTACGAGCATGCCAGACGGCTTATCAAGCAGTTTATCCTGCCCGACCGGCAGGACTCTGCTCGGGGCATAATAGCCTACACGCAATCGCTCAGGGGCCAGATCGAAGAGGCGCTGGCCACCGTCAGCGAAATGTCCACCGAGAAAGCACGTGATTCCGGACTGGCCCAGATCGTACACGGTCTGGTGAATTGCGACAAGATGGACCAAGCCCAGGCTATCATGCGAAAGATAAAGGAGCCCAACAGTCTGGATATGGCCAGACTGTCGTTTGTTGAGGCCCACGCACAAGCCGGCGATCTGGACAAGGCCCGGGCTATCGCCGCGAAAATCGTCGATGAAGACGTTCGCGAATCTGCAGCGTCGGCGATAGCGAAAGGCAAGATCGACAAGAAACCCGCCAAGGAGACCAGCGAGGGAGGTTACGCGATGGCCTCACTGGGCGCCCTGCTGCAATTCAGCTCACCCGGCCCGTGGCGAAAGCCCGCCGCGGCGGCTATGACCGCCGGCCAGCAGAAGAACAACAAGGAATTGGACATCCAGATCGCCAAAACCCTTGACGCAATCGAGCATGCTGAGGCCCCGGCGCCGTCGATCGCCAAACTGAGTCTGTGCATGGCGCTTCTGGCGGCTGAGCGTATCGACGAAGCCAAGGCGATGGCACACTCGTTCCAGACCAACGCCGACGGCGAGGTGCTGGGAATATCGGGCCTGTTCGGCAAGCCCGTGCTGGCGTATCTGTTCACCGTGCTCGGCATGGAAGATCAACTCGACAAAATCCGAGTAACCAAGCCGGGCAGCATGTTACACATCAATGGAATCATGCAAGCCGTTGGAGCCGCTGAAGCGGAGATGAAGAACTGGGCGGCCATGGAAAAACGCTACGCGAAACTCACCCCGATCGAACGGGTGGACTACGCCTGCGGCGTGCTGATCGTACTGCAGCCGGACAAGTAACGCTCGCGGCGATCGGACGGATTTGCGACAAGACATATCTGGACAATATCAGGTCAATAGCTGACAACTACCCTGAACTGGCGACGCTCGCCGCGTGTAATTGAGAAACTAACCGACCGAACAATACGGATCGGCCGGAAGATTGACTATGACAATAGGTAAGAAACGACAGGCGCTCCTGCTGGGCATCGCACTGATTCCAACTCTGAGCATTGCGGTGATATATCGCCAATCCATGCACAAGCTGGGAAGGCGCCAAGCCTCCAAGACCCGCTACGACTTCGCACAAATCGCACGCGAGCAGCTCAAGACGCTCGTGTTCGATTACGGGCGCGTGGTCAACCGCGACCAGCGAGCCCTCGAGCGAGCGGTCGACGCACAGGCCGCAGCCGTAGAAGCCAGGCTCGCCAAAGCCCCCCCGCCAGAGCCGCGAATCCTGTACTCGTCGGACTACGACAGCGGTAAGAATCTTCCCGACGACATGACCGTCTCGAAAAAACACCTGAGTCTCGGGTCTGACGGGAAATTGCACCCGGTGAGCGTGACGTACAGCGATCAGGTATACTTCCTGGTCCGCGGCGCCGAAGCCGAAACCGCGGCCGACCAAATGGCTCGACTTTCGACCATGCCCCAGACCTACAGGCGAGCCTACGAACTGAACCCGTCGATAATGTATTGGCAGTACACGAGCCTGGAAAGCGGGCTGCACACATCCTACCCCGGACACGGCGGATACCCCGCCGACTACGATCCGCGAACCCGCCCCTGGTACGTCGGAGCCAAGACCAAGAAGCAGCTCGAATGGTATCTCATACCGGACGTCTCGACGCGCACCGTTACGCTATGCGCCGCCAAGCACGTGCGAAAACCTGACGGATCGTTCGCTGGCGTGACGGCGATCGACGTGCCTTTGACATCGGTTCTGGACCTGCTGATATTGCCCGAGGCGTGGCGACAGAATTCAGAAACGATGCTGATAGTTCCTCCCCCACCGGGCGAAAAGCAACTGGCCGGCAAGTTGCTGATCCTCGTCCAGAAGAGCTACCGACAGCACAAGGACGACTGGACAGAGTCGATGGACATGCAGCTGCTGGAATCGGCCGACAGCGACGAACTGGCGGCGATGACCGCCGACATCTACGCCGGCCGGGCCGGTGTCAGGCGCATGAAGTACAAGCAGCGCGACTGCCTCTGGGCCTACGGGCGACGACCCAACACCACCGAACAGGCCGCCCCGCTGGTAATAGTCCCCTACGACCAGATCGTGGCCCAGGCCCAGTACGCCGAGCAGCAGGTCCTGGACCACATGAGCGACCTGCTGCAACTCGCCGGGATGATAATGGCCGCTCTTCTGATAATAGTAGCGGCGATCGCACTGGCCTCGGCGAGAAAGCTGACCAGACCGGTCCTCGCGCTCAGCGCTGCGGCCAGGGATCTGGCCGGCGGAGACTTCAACGCATCAGTCGATATCAAAACCGGCGATGAATTGCAGGACCTCGGCGAAGTGTTCAACGACATGGGGCCCAAACTCCGCGAACGCCAGAAAATGAAGCAGTCGCTGGAATTGGCGATGGAGATCCAGCAGCATCTCCTTCCCCAGGGCTCGCCGCCGGTCAACGGCTTCGACGTCGCCGGGCGCAGCATCTACTGCGACGAGACTGGAGGCGACTATTACGATTTTATCGAACTGGCCGAACTCGGCCCCGGGCGGCTGGGAATCGCTCTGGGCGATGTAAGCGGACACGGGATTGGGGCGGCGCTTCTGATGGCCGCCGCGAGAGGCGTACTGCGTTCGCATGCGGCCATGCACGGAGCCAATCTCGGCGAGCTGTTCGAAACGCTCAACCGCCATCTGGTAAGAGACACCGGTGAGGCCCAGTTCATGACGCTCTTCTATGCAGTACTCGACGCCGAGGCCCGCTCGCTTGTCTGGACGTCCGGCGGCCACGATCCGGCGCTGTGGCTCAAGAACCCAAGCGGAGATATCGACGAACTGCCTAATACGGGGATTCCGCTGGGGATTCTCGAAGACGCCCCGTACTCCCAGGCCGGACCGATCAAACTGGACGCCGGCGACATAGTCCTGGTCGGAACTGACGGTATCTGGGAAGCCCGAAACACCGATGGCGAAATGTTTGGCAAGGACCGGCTGAGACAGATCCTGATCGACTCGGCCAGCTGCTCGGCGAAAGAAATACACGACACGATCGTGCAAGCGGTCCATGAATTCCGCCAGACCCATCCGCAGGAAGACGACGTAACCCTTGTAGTAATCAAAGCCTTGTAATGTCAAACAAAGGGGTCATATCACCCGCCGCTGGCGGGCTTTCCGATTAATTGCGCTTTTTGCGTTACCAACTGCATTTCAGGCGCACTACATACAATGATGGTTCCGGTGCAGACTTTCCCGGGCTCGGAAATAGTTATCCCGGAGCGTAACCGGAAGTCGAGACGATGCGTAATAGAGGTATGAGCAGGTGCGGTATTGGATCGCACCGATGGCTCATATTCTCGATGCAATGGCGTATAAAGTAAAGGTAGGACTATGCTTAGAACATTACTATCCATCGTGGCGGCTGTGTCTATTGTCTCTGTGAGCTTGGGAGCGCCTGAGGCCAAGGCGCCGGCAAAGGCCAAAACGCCTTCCAAGAAACCGGCCTACGACCCGATCGCCGAGCGGGCCAAATTCTTCAAGATCGCCGGTAAAGACAATGAAATCGACTCGAAAGAGTACAACGCGGCTATGGCCAAAGTTACCGACAAAGCCGAGGGCTTCATCCGCAAGAGCGACAAATGGACGTCAATGCTGCGATACGACAAGAACAATAACGGACGGATCGACTGGTTCGAGGCCGACTCATACAGGAAATCGGAACGCACAGGCAGGTCTTCGGGCAGAGGTCGCATGGATATCACCGACCCGGCCACTATCAAGAAATACGATAAAGACGGCGACGGAAAGCTCAACGACGACGAACGATTCAACGCCTTTGGCGCACGCATGGAAGAAAGGCGCCAGGAGTTCATGAAGCAGTACGACACCAACGGCGACGGGAAGTTCGACGAAAAAGAACGCGCGGCGATACGCGACAGCTTCCGCAAGCGAATGGAAGATTGGGGCCGCAAACGCGCTGAAAAACGTTATGATAAGGACGGGGACGGAAAGCTCAACGAAGAAGAAAAAGCAGCCATGGAAAAAGGCGAGGCCGCCCGCAAAGCTGAAGGCGAAAAACGCCGCAAAGATTTCATGGCCAAGCACGACAAGGACGGTGACGGCGAACTCAACGACGAAGAGCGTCGCGCCGTGGGCGAGGAAATGCGCCGCAGGTGGACTGAACGCCGCTACGACAAGGACCGCGACGGTAAGCTCAGCGCCGAAGAGAAGGCCGAGATGGAGGCCGGACAGGCCAAACGCGACGCCGAACGCAAGAAACGAACCGCCGAGTACATCAAGAAGTACGACAAGAACGGTGACGGAAAAGTCGACGGCGACGAACGCCCCCAGCGCAGTTGGGGTCGTCGCAGAAGCCGCGGCGGAAGCAGTGAAGGCGCCACGGACGGGAAATAGCCTTCAGGCCAATACATAACGGAGTATAGACTCTGCAAGACGTCTGCGCGGCATCGGGCCAACGATACAGAATGAAGTATCGTTGGCTCGATTGCCCTTACGCAGGCGAGAAATGTTCGGACGTCGCGGCTTTGGCATGGTCAAAGCTGCGATAATATAAGATGACCAGGGGGGATTTGACCCACGGTTGGCTAAGCAGAAAGAAGTTAAATGACCGATGATTATCTGACAGGCAGTAACGGGAGCGAACGTCTTTAGTTAGACCAGCGCCCGATTACTCGACGTACAGGAACAAGCAAACGATGAGTATCGCTGAACTTCTTCTGGAGAAAGGTCTTGTGACCCCGACTCACCTGACCGAGGCCATGGAGCTCCGAAGCAGCGATGGTCTGCGCCTGGACCGGGCGCTGGTCAAGATCGGGTGCCTGACCGAAGAAAAGCTCCTGGAGGTGTTTTCCGAACAGTTATCGATCCCGCTGATAGACCTGGCGGCTGCGGAAATAGAAAAAGACGCTCTGTCCGCCATACCGCCCAAACTGGTGTTCCGGAAGAACATTGTCCCGGTCTCTCGCGATGACAACACGTTGACCGTGGCGACCTCCGACCCGTTCGATCTGTACTCATTCGACGAACTCCGCCTGCTGACCGGCCTGGAGATCAACCCCGTGCTGGCCACCCAGGACGAAATTTCCAAGGTGATCAAGGCCAATTTCGGCGTCGGCGGCGACACGATCGACGAGATGATGAGCGGCGACGATCTGGAAGTTATCTCAGAAACGTCCGAAAACGGCGAAGATCTCGTCGAAATGGCCCAGGAAGCCAGCGTAATCAAGCTGGTGAACGAAATTTTCATGGAGGCGATCAACGAGCGGGCCAGCGATATCCACATTGAACCGTACGAAAACGACCTCCATGTACGGTTCCGGATCGACGGCGTGCTTCAGCCAGCGTCAGTCCCGCCGCAGATCAGATCGTTCCAGGCGGCGATCATAAGTCGTCTGAAGATCATGTCGAACCTCAACATCGCTGAGAAACGCCTGCCTCAGGACGGGCGAATCAAGCTCCAGGTCGGCGGAAGGCAGATAGACATTCGTGTCAGCGTTATCCCGATGCTCTTTGGCGAGGGGATCGTGATGCGCATACTCGACAAGTCCACGGTCATGTTCACACTGCCCCAGTTGGGTATGGACCAGCTGACTTTCGGTATGTTCAACGAGCTCATAGCCCAGCCGCACGGAATCATCCTGGTAACCGGACCGACCGGAAGTGGCAAAACTACAACACTTTACGCGGCTTTGCAGGAAATCGTAAGCGACAAAATCAAGGTCCTGACCGTCGAAGACCCGGTCGAATACCATCTGGACGGTATTAACCAGATCCAGATCAATCCGAAGATCAAAATGACCTTCTCACGCGGACTGAGGGCGATTCTCAGACACGACCCAGACGCGGTGATGATAGGTGAAATAAGAGACGCAGAAACCGCAGAAGCAGCTATCCAAGCGTCACTTACGGGCCACTTAGTGCTCTCGACGCTGCACACCAATGACGCATGCTCAGCGCCCACTCGCCTGCTCGACATGGGCGTTGAACCGTTCCTGGTCGCCAGTACGTTGTCCGGAGCGATGGCACAGCGGCTTGTAAGGGCGATCTGCCCCCACTGCAAGGAATCATACCAACCCGACCGCGATCAGCTGCCGGCGGACCTGAACACCGAACTGCCCCAGGGCGCCGAACTCTATCGCGGAGTAGGATGCCGAAAATGCCGCCACACCGGATACCACGGACGAAGCGGACTGTTTGAACTGATGGTCGCCAACGACACCATCAGAGAGAGAATAATGACCCGAGCCCCCACCGGCCAACTAGTAGCAGCTGCCAAAGACAACGGCATGCACATGCTGCGAGCAGACGGCTGGGACAAAGTAATAGCCGGAATAACCACCCCAGAAGAGATACTCCGCGTGTCGTGCAGTTAACGGCCTTCGGCCGGTGGCCGGTGGCAGTTGGCAGTTGGCAACGTCAACGGCGAAAGGCCAGAGGCGAACGTCAACGGCGAAAGGCGACAGAGAAGAAATAGCTACTTATAGGTGATGAGAAATATGATAACCCAGCGGTTCGTAACTATAAGGATTTAGCTGCCTGGCGGAAGGCCAGAGCATTGGTTAAGCGGATTTATGGCGCTACAAGACTGTTCCCGAAGGATGAGTTGTACGGTTTAACGCAGCAGATTCGTCGGGCCGCGGTTTCCGTGCCGAGTAATATTGCCGAAGGCTACGGGCGTGGGAGTTTGGGTGATTACATCCGCTTCCTGCAAGTAGCCCGCGGAAGCCTGTTTGAATTGGAAACACAGGTCATCCTCGCAAATGACCTGGAATACCTGACTGAAGAACAAACAGATTCACTGGACGAAGACATACAAGAATGCGCCCGGATCCTACAGGGTCTGATCGCAAGCCTGAAAGGAAAACGGTAGCTGACCGATTGACAACCCAACGCACGACAACAATGCCTTAATCCGTTGCCGTGGGCCGTTCGCCGTTGCCAACTGCCACTTGACAACTGCCAACTGCCAGCCGTTGACGTTGCCAACGGCCAACTGCCAACTGCCAATTGCCAGAATACGCCTTTACAGCTCGGACCGCTGGCGGCGAAGAGGTCACCGGCAATATGCAGGCCGAGAATCCGGCCGCCGTTGTTCATGCGCTGGGTGAGCGGTCGCTTTATCCGGTGAATGTTGATGAACAGAGTAAGTCCGCCGGTTTGCGGTCCAAGACCAGCGGTAAGATTCGCCGACGAGATGTGGGGGTTGTGTACGGACAGTTGGCCGACCTGCTAAGCGCGGGCGTTCCGATGTTGCGAGCGCTTGAGATTATCGCGCGTACGGGCATGCGCGGGCGAATGGCGGAGGTAATTCTGGAGCTCAGACAGGACGTGTCGGCCGGTAAAACACTGACCGAAGCGATGGGCGCCCACCCGGACGCCTTTACGCCGCTGCACATTGCTATGGTCAACGCCGGCGAGCACGCCGGATTCCTGGAAGACGTGCTGAACGATCTGGCCAGTTTTGTCGAACGCCAGGACGAACTGCGCAACAAGGTTCGCGGCGCGATGATCTACCCGATGATACTGATGCTGGTGGGCCTGGTGGTCGTCTGTCTTATGCTGACTGTTGTCGTGCCCAACCTGAAAGAGATATTCCAGGACGTATCGAACATGCCCATGCTCACGCGAGTGGTGTTCGGAGCCAGCGACCTGCTGGTCCAGAACACGCTGCTGGTGATCTGCATGGTGGTCCTGGCGGTAACCTGCATTATCGGCGCGTTGAAGAGCCAGGCCGGTCATCGGCTGTGGGAACGCTGGAAACTGAAGATCCCCGTACTCGGCAAGACCATATGCGTGGTGGCGATAACCCGGTTCTGCCGGATACTCGGTACGATGCTGGCCAACGGGGTCCCGATCCTCAGGGCGTTGGATATTGCAAAAGACGCCACCGGCTCTGAAGTGCTCGGACAAAGCATCGTGGAGGCCGGAGACGCTGTGCGCGAAGGCAGACCGCTGGCCGATCCGTTGCGATCATGCGGGCTTATACCGATAGAAATTGTTGAGATGATCGCGGTGGCTGAAGAGTCCAATCAGCTCGATCGAGTGCTGGTGCAGGTGGCCGACACGGTCGAAAAACGGACCAATCGACAGGTCGACACCGCGGTGCATTTGATCGAACCAATAATACTGGTGTTCATGGCGTTAATGGTTGGAGCTATAGCTCTTGCGCTGTTATTTCCGATATTCACTATGGCTGACCAGTTTAAATAAACGATAGCGATAAACTGCGATCGGGACGGGCGATTTGCGCACCGGTCGCAATACGAAATCTGAAAGGAAAGAACAATGATGAGACGGAAAAGAAACACTCGCGGGTTTACGCTTGTCGAAGTACTGCTGGTAATCGCGATTCTGGGCGTTCTTGCCGGAGTGTTTGTAGTTACGATGAGCGGTCGTTTCGGCAAGTCGCAGAATGACGCGGCCCAACTGTTGATAGAGGCGGTCATCCTACCGAAGCTGGGCGAATACCATCTCGACATCGGAAACTATCCGACTGAAGAAGAAGGCGGTCTCAGCGCCCTGGTCACCGCCCCGTCGTTCGACGACGAATCCAAAGCCGGCAAGTGGGCTGGACCCTACATCAACAAAAAACAGCTCAAAGACCCCTGGGGCAACGAGCTGGGCTACGAAGTAGTGGAAGAAGAACAAGGCGATACGACCAGGCAGGTGATCCACGTATGGTCTTACGGCAAGAACGGTAACGACGACAGCGGTGAAGGCGACGACATAAAGAGCTGGACAGACGATGACGAAGGCGCCTGATAACCCACGCGTAGAAAAACATGCATCGCAACACTCCAGGTAGCCCCGGGCTCGTAGTTTCGAGTCCGGGGATGCGACGTATTGACGGACCTCGCGTCCCGACGCTTTGCCTGCGCGCACAGCGGCGGATGCGACCTGGGTTCACGATGATCGAAATGCTTATAGCCATTAGCCTTGTATCACTGATACTGGTCATCGGCGTGGTGTCGGGAACAGCGTCGAGCGAGCGGCGGAAATTCCAATACGCAGTGGACCGCCTGGAGACCACGCTGCGTATGGCCCGTGCGGATTCAGCCAACAAGGCCCGGAGAATCAGGCTGTCGTTCGATGAAGAGACCCGCCTTCCGAAGATATCCTGGGAGCCCCAACCGCTGGCCGAACCGGGAATCTTCGAGCCCTACGCCGACTGTCCGTGGCGGTCGAGGGTCCCTAAAGACTTTATCGAAATAACAAACTGCAGGCTCATCGGGCCAGACGGAAAGCCCGTAGACGCCGCACCGTCGAGTCTTAGCGACGATTCCGACAGCGAAGAGATGCAGACCATTACGTTCGGCCCGGACGGAACCAGCGATTCGGTCCTGATAGAAATGGAGTCGACCGGTCTGGAGAACAAGCTGCGTGCGGCGATAAAACTGGACGGCGAGAACAACATAATCAAGAGCAAGATAATCTACGATCCGTCCGAAAACGAAGACGACGAGGAAGATCCTTTTGCCGAAGACGAAGATGAAAACTCAGAGTAGCGCCAGCGGAATGGTGCTGCTGGAAGTGGTGCTGGCCAGCGGTCTGTTCGCCATGACCGCCATGGCGGTGGTCGCTGGTCTGCACTCGTGCTTCCAATCGCTGGGCAAGATGCGCCTGGAGTCCCAGGCCGCCGACCTGGCGATAACCAAGGTCTCTGAAGTGCACGTGGGCCTCCTCCCGCCGGAAGACGACGGACCAAACGAATATGAAGAAGACGAAACCCTGGTCGACTGGACCTGGGAGATCGTGACCGAAGAACTCGAAATCGAACTGGAAACCGACGCCCCGCCGATGATACAGGTGCAGGTAATCGTAAGGCACATACCGTCGGGTTATACGTATTCAACTCGCTTCCTTACGCCGACTCCGCCTGAAACCGAAGGCGAAGAAGACGGCGAGGAACTGGCCGGAGGGCTCGGGCAATGATCGAGCGGACCGGACATTACCGACGATGCGACTCGGGCTTCACGCTCCTGGAAGTGGTGCTGGCGATCGGCCTGATCGTGGGCCTTATGGGCTCGGCGATATGGTTCACCCAACACATCGCAGCGTCGCGCGAGAAGATAAACGCCGTCACCCAGGAGATCGTATCGCGAAGGTCGCTTATGCGACGGATAACCAGAGAGCTGCGGTGCGCCATGAGCATGCGGCGTCTGGGCCTGGGAATCGCCGGAGAGTCGGACTATATCGCGTTCGTAACCACGTCGGTTCCGGGCAAATCTGTCTGGGTCGACCGGAATGTTCTGGACCAACCGATACCTCCGGAAACCGACATTCAACTGGTGACATATCGCCAGTCGATCACGGAGGACGAAGAAGGCCTCGAACAGATCGTGGGCATCGAACGGACCTGCCAGAAACTCCTGGACGCTCCCGAAGCCGAAGAAGGCGAGAACATCCAGGTCTCGCTGATGACCGATCAGCTCAAGTATCTGCGGTTAAGCTACTACGACGGCGAATCGTGGACGAACAGCTGGACTGCCGATCGGGGCCTGCCCCTGGCGGTGGAGGTTACGCTCGGAGACGAACCGGTCTACGAAGACGAAACCGCGTCGGCGGAAGACGCAGAAGACGCCGAACCCGAAGAGTATTTCGGGCGGGCGTCCAGACGACTGATCCACCTGCCGCTTTCAGTAATGAAGACCAAGGGCACGATAATCCGCGGCGGACCCGGCGGAGGCGGAAGGTAAGTTATGACTAACGAACCGACAATCCGCAGCCGCAGAACAACCCGCCTCAAGGGGCGGTCCGGCATGGTGCTGTACGCGATACTGGTTATAGGCGCTACGGCTACGATGATCGCCGCGGCCACAATGTTCCGCATGCAGGCAGAAGTCTCGGCGTCGAGCTCATACGTGCGCGGCGACCAGGCGTGGGCGGCGGCTTACAGCGGCGTGACCCATGCGATAATGGTACTGGCCCAACCGCCTTCTGAAGGCGGAAACTACGACAATCCCGACCTCTACGAAAGCCAGTTCGTATGCACCGAAGGCGGCGACGACTGGTATTTCACTATCTACGCATACAACGACCAGGATGTGGAGACCGTACGATACGGAGTTACCGACACTGCGGCGCAGATCAACCTGAACACCGCCCCGCGCAAAGTGCTTGAGGCCCTTCCGAACATGACGCCGGAACTGGTCGACTGCCTGATTGATTTCCGCGACTCGGACGACGAACCTCAGGAGAACGGGGCCGAGCAGGAATATTACAACCAGTTGGCCCATCCCTACGCCATCCGAAACAGTTCGCTGATGAGCGTTGAAGAGCTGCTTCTGGTCAAGGGCTTCGACGGAACGCTGGTCTACGGCGAGGACGCCAACTTCAACGGACTACTCGACATTAACGAGGACGACGGCGAGGAGACCCATCCCGACGACGACGGCGACGGACTTCTCAACCGCGGCCTGCGGGCGATAATGACCACGATCTCGTACGATGTTAACATAGACAGCGAGAACCAGGCCCGCACAAACATCAACGGAAAAACCGACAGCAGAGCGCTGCGTCGGGCCGTCGGAAGATCCACCGCCGAATTCATCCAGTTCTGCCAGGAAGGCGGTAAGAAGTTCACACATCCCAGCGAACTGTTGAACATGAGCTTTACCGGCAAGGTCGACGGAAAATCGGAGACCCGCCAGTCGCCGGTAACGTCGTCCGGAAAGCTGGCGACAGTGCTCGACAAGCTCTGCATATCCAGCTCGAAGGTTCTGCCCAACGCGGCGATCAACGTAAACACCGCCTCGGCCGAAGCCTTGTTGGCGGTGCTGGGAACCGACAACGCCGACCTGGTCGACCGGATCGTTTCGATCCGCGCCGACCTTACACCCGAAGAAAAAGCCACAACCGCCTGGTTGCTGTCTAACGACCTGGTGGGCTCTACGAAGTTCAAGACAATCGCCCCGCAATTGACGGCGCGTGGATTTCAATTTCGCGTTCAGGTTGTCGGATACGGCGTAAACAGCGGGCGATATTGCGTACTGGAAGCGATTATCGACCCATTTGGTCAGCGGATACTTTACCTGCGGGACTTAACCCCGCTGGGCATGCCTTTTGGCCTGAACAACGAGCAGGAGCGAACGGGCGACTGATGGCATCACTAACTGACAATGCGTTTGCAAACAAGATCAGGCAGCGGTTGAAACCGTCGCTGCCGAAGCACTTCATTGCTATCGACTTCGACAGCGCGTCGGTGCGAATAGTACACGCGCGCCGCAAGGGCAAGACCACGCGCATCGACACGCTCTACTCAAACCCGGTTCCCGCGGACCTGGACCTCGACGACGCACAGGTCGTCGGCGAGTTCCTCGGGCGAACGCTCAAGGAATTCTCGCGAGAGACAAGGACCTCTCTGCACCGCTGCGGAGTGCTCATGAGCGTGCCCCGCAAGAAAGCCGTCCTCAAACCGCTTACCCTGCCCCCGGGCACCGAACCGGAGGAAATGGCGGCGATGATCCGCTTCCAGGTCGAAAAGGAACTTCCGTTCAGCCCCGAAGAGTCGGTCATAGACTATACCGTCACCAGCCATCTCAACCCGTCCGAATCGGCCAACGGAGTAGACCAGGCCGCCGGAGTCGGCGTGCTGGTCGGAGCGGTCTCAACGGAAGTGGTCGAACACTATCGCCAGATCGCAGAAGCCGCCGGCGTAAAGCTCAGGCGGCTTGGTCTGCGGCCTTACGCGAACATGAAATGCGTCGACGCATGCGTGCGGCGCGGCGACGATGAAACCGTGATGGCGGTCCACATCACCAGCAACGAGACTGAAATCAACGTGCTGCAGGGCAATTCTCTGGCGTTCTGCAGATCTGCGGTGGTCGACGTGCCGCCGGAAGCCTCGGACCACCGAAAACAATCCGTTGAATCGGTCGTGCGCGAAATAGTGCGCAGCGTTCACAGCTACAGTTCGACCCAGCATCACGGTGAAATCACCGCGGTTTTGATCTCCGGCGGAACGGGGGTCGAAAAACAGGTCCTCACGGTGGTGGAAAGCAAACTGAAAGTTCAGTGCGAACTGCTGGCCCCATCAAACGCATTGGACCTGCCCACTCGTGGGGGAGCGTCGGCGTATTCCGCTCCCATAGGCCTGGCGATAGCACACCAGGGCCAGGCCCTGCCGTTTGACTTCCTGAACCCCAAACAACCGCCGGTTAAGCACGACGCACGAAAAGTGCGCGCGGCGATGATCGCCGCGGCTGCGGCTTTTCTGATACTTGTAGTCGGCGTATCGATCAGCATGTACCTCGGCAGCCTGGAGGAGCCCCTGGAGGCCGCCAGGCGCCTGGAGCAAAAACTCAAGAAAGCCACCAAAGGGCACACAACACTGGCCAAGCGGGTCAAGACCGTAGAAACGTGGCTGAGGGCCCGCACCAACTGGGCCGACCACCTGGCCCTGGTCAGCCAGCTGGCGCCGAACTGCAAGGACCTTTACGTGCAATACGGTTTCAAGACCGAACGAAAAGGCACGATAACCTTCAAGGCCTACGCCAAAGGGCACATGGTTCTGGATGACTTCAAGACCAAACTCGCAGACGCCGGGTACAACCCCAAATCAAAGGGCTCCGGACCCAGCGACAGGGGCGACTACACTCACAGCGAAGAGATCACCCTTACGGTAACGCCCGGGATGAAAGTCGACCTGACCAAACACAAACACGCACCCAGACCCGCCGACGACGATTCGGCCAATCTCCTTCGCAACGGATCCTCGTCAAGCTCAGGGCGATCGAACGGGAGTCGCAGACCCGAAAGATCCAGATCATCGCGATCCGGAGGGTACAGACGATGAATAAACGCGAAAAGATACTGGCGATCATAACCGGCGGAATAATTTGCGTTATTATTCTCTACACGCTGGTCAATGCCCTGCTGCTGGGCCCGGCTGAAGAGCTGAACAACGACATGCGCGGCGCCAGGAAGCGAATCGACGAACTGCAGACAGCCAAAGACCGCATGGACAGGAACAAAGCCCGCCTTAAGAAGCTGGCGACCCAAACGTTCGGCCGCAGCGACACCGAGGTAGGAAACGCGACCTTCGGCTACCTGATGGCCGCCCTGGACAACAGCGGCCTGACCAGCGAAGGCAAGGGCGTAACCAAGGGCAACACCAAGAACTCCAGCGACCTGCGGGAAGTGGCCTGGCGGGTCGGCAAGAACGGCAAGATGGAGCATATCCTGAACCTGCTGTACATGCTCGAATCGGACCCTGTGCTGCATCGGATCGAGAACCTTTCGATCACTCCGCGTGAAAAGGACGGACCGTTCAAGGTCGAATTCGACTACGTCGCCCTGTCGCTGGCGACCAGGAAGGGGCCTCAGTTCTCAACCACCCGTCCGTCTGACACGAAGCTGGCGATCAACATGCAGTCCGATCGACGCAAACTCTACAACGTTATCCCCGAGCGGGATATCTTCCGCCGCTACATCAAACGCGTCGATCCGCCCAAACCCACGCCCGTTGCGAGAAAAGTGACGCCCGCGGCGAAACCTACTCCCCGGCCCATACCGGCCGGACCGCAACCCAAATACAGGGTGTGCGGACTGCCCACCTTCAAAGGTCAACCCGAGATATGGGTCGTAAACGAAATTGACGAGACCGGCGCGGTCCATAAATACAAAGAAGGCGAAAAACTGATGGGTTGGGAGATCGTAATGGTCGACTACAGACCGATGCCCGACCCGGACAAGCCGGAACTGCTGAGTCCGGCTAGAGTGATTTTAAGAATTGATTCGAACTACTGGGCCATCGAGGGCAACCAATACGTTGCAGCCAAGCGGCTCCTCAAGGGCTCGGACCTTCCGTCGGAACTGCGTATTGCCGGCGGCGGGATAGAAGAAAAGAAGTAAAGCTCAACAAAACCGCGACGCGCGAGTTTTGAGAAATCAGGAGCCCATAAAGGCTCAGGAGTTGTGATATGCGAAATATGCAGTTAACGTGCGCCCTGATCACCGCTGTTTTGGCTACGGCGGCGACAGCCCAGACCCGTCCGTCCGGTCCGTCGACCCGGTCGGCGGCGACAGCTCCGGCGACTCAGCCGACGGCAAAAGCCCCGACAACCGGTCCGGCGACGCGCCCGACGACACGGGCGGCCACTACGGCTCCGGCTACGCGTCCGGCGGTTAAGATCGCCCGCCCCCAGACCGACACGGTCCGCTTCAACTATCACGACGTCCCGTACATCGACGTTGTCAAGCGATTCGCCCAGATGGCCAAAAAGCCCCTGATCGGAGACGTCGCCATCGAGGGCAATCTCACGTTCATGGACGCAGAGCCATATACGTACGAAGAAGCGCTGGACACGCTGAACATTATCCTGTCGATGCGAGGATTCCGCCTGATGGAGTTCGGGCGGTTCATGCAGCTCACCCCCCTGGCCAAGCTCCCGGAAATGCCGTTGAAGATCCTCCGCGGGCTGGACAAAACCTCCACGCTCCGCGGCGGAGAGATCGCAACCGTGCTGCTTCCGCTTAAGTCCCTCGAAGCCGACGCCGCATCGAAAGCCGTCGTGCGAATGGTCTCGGCGTACGGATCGATCACGCCCATGCCACGCGGACGAGGCGTGATCATCACCGACAATATCGCCAACATCCGGCGAATCAACAGCATGCTGACCGCACTGGACACAGAAGACGCCCAGCCTGAGCAGAGCATGCACACCGTCGTGATGGAAAACGCTCAAGCCGAAGAAGCCGCAAAGACAGTCGGAAAACTCTTCGGGACAATGGGCATATTCTCAAAGATGGTCTACTCCGAAAGGTACCGCCGTTCGGTGCCCACTCCCGCCGACGCCAAAGACGTAGTCAGCGTGAACCCCGACAAGAGAACCAACTCGATCATCCTGGTCGGCATGCCCGACAAGATCACGATGGCCGAAGCCATGCTCAAGCAGCTCGACACTAAAGAAGGCGCCGGCGACACCGAGGTGAAGGTCTTCGAACTGAAAAACGCCAAGGCCGAAACCGTGGCGAAAATGCTCACCCAACTTGCCGGAACAGCCGTTCGCTACTACACCTCCAAAGACGGCAGCAAAAGGCCCGTACCGACGCCGGCGACGTCAAAGAGCGGCACTAAGGTAGTCGCAGACGAAGCCGGAAATCGAATTATCGTTTCAGGCACTGTCGCTGATATAGAAAAAATCGCCAAGCTCATCGAGAAGCTCGACAAGGGCGTAACCCTCGCCGGCGGAATGAGGATATTCCCCCTGAAGAACGCCGACGCCGAGCAGGTCTCGCAGATCGTAGTCAGGGCGACAGCCAAGCCCGACGCCAAAGGCAACTACAGAAGCAAGCTGCAGATCAGTCCCGACGGGCGAACCAACTCACTGATCGTCGTCGGCTCGCCGACAGACGTCACTGTCGCAGCGGGAGTCATCGAGGAACTCGACAAGGCTCCGGCGTCGGACCCGTATGAGATTCACGTCATCCAGCTCAAGAGCGGAAACGCCGAAGTGCTCGACAAGGCGTTGGAGAACCTCTTCGCCTCCAGGAGCGGTCAGCAGGCCGGCATTCCTGGTTTCCGCGTAGAGGCCGACAATTCGTCGAACTCGCTGATGATCTCCGTTCCGCCGGCTCACTGGACCAAGGTCAAGGAAGCGATCGAGAAGCTCACGAAGATCACCGACGCCGCGGCCGCCCCGCCGACGAGAGTTGTAAAACTCAAGTACGCAAGCGCCAAGGAGCTCGCCGCGACGCTCAGGACGATCTACCCCGAATCGAGATCCTCGCGCTACGACACGCCGGGAATCGTGCCGGTCTCCATCGGATACAACAGCTCGTCAAACACGCTGGTGCTGTCGGCCAGCACGAAGGACCTCGAATCGATCTCGGCGCTGATCACGTCGATCGACGTGGAGAAAGCCGCCGAGATGGATCCGATCCGGATCGTGAATCTCAAGAGCGCAAACGCCGACAAAGTGGCTGAAATGCTGACAAAAATGCTTCCGGCCAAGAACTGGAGCGAACCTCCGGACGTGTTCATCCAGGGCGACAATCGCACCAGAACGCTTCTGATAAGAGCCCCTGAGAGCAAGTGGAAGATGCTCGAAGGGATGATCTCGAAACTCGACCAGCTCACTGAAGGGCAAGTCGAAACGCGAGTGATCAAACTGACGTACGCAAACGCCAGGGACCTGGCTGAAACGCTGAAGGGAATCTACGGAAACTCCGGCGGCTCGTCGTCCCGCTCGTCATACTCGCCGTACTCGTCAAGATACAGCAGATACAGCAGCTACAGTTCCCCGTCGACTACGTCCTCTGGCCCCAAGACTTCCGGCGTGCCGGTCACCATCGCGTACAACACCGACAGCAACTCGCTGGTGATCTCCGCCAGCCCGCAGGACCACGAGGCGATCGCCACGCTGGTCAAGTCGATCGACGTTGAAAAAGCCGCACAGATCAACCCGATCAGGATCGTGAAGCTAAAGAGCGGAAACGCAAAACAGGTCGCCGCAATGCTCCAGGAAATGCTGCCGCCGAAGAAACGCGGCGAAGATCCCGACGTGTTCATCCGAGGCGACGAACACACCGGAGCGAACATGATCCGCGCGCCCGAGAGCAAGTGGACAATGCTCAACGAACTGATCGCAAAACTCGACGACAGCATCAAGGAGCAGGTCCGCGAAACGCGACTCCTGCCGGTCAAGAACGTCTCGGCCGCCGAGATCGTCACAATGCTCCAACAGCTCTACCCGATCGAAAAGAAGACTACTTCGCGCAGCCGCCGATCGTACTACGACTACTACACCCCGCCCGAGCCGCCTAAGCCCAAGGATCCCAATCGCGTCGTCGTAAGCGCCGCGCCTAACGATAAGGCCCTGCTCGTCGATGCGCCCAAGAACAAGATCGAGGAGATCGCACAGCTAATCGACACCCTCGACGCCGGGACCGGTCCGGAGATTATCGAAACGCGAATCTACGAACTGAAGAACTCAAACGCCGCGGAAATCGCCGAGTCCATGACCAAACTGTTCGCCAACTCAGACAGGACGAAGAAAGCCAAGGAAGTCGAACCGCGATTCCAGGCCGACACCGTCGCCAATCAACTGCTCGTAGCCGCGACGGCCGACCAGTTCGTGGAAATCGAAAAGCTTATCAAGAAGGTCGCCGAAAAGGCCTTGATCAGCTCGCAGACTAAGACGTTCATCCTCGTAAACGCCAAGGCCGACGACGTCGTCCCGGTGCTGCAGACGATGCTCACCCAGCAGTTTTCAACTCCCGCGGCCAGGCCGAGTCGCAGGGGCCGCGGATCGAGAACTCCCACGCCGACGGCGTCAACCGTGCGAGTCTCGGCGATGTCGAAAGAGAACATCGTTATCGTCCAGGGAAGCGCCGAAGTGCTGGCCCTGGCCGCCGAACTGATCGACACGTTCGACGCCAAGCAGGCCGGCTCGAAGATCGTGATCGAGATCATCAAACTCAAGAACGCACAAGCCCAGACGCTCGCCGAAGCCGTCAACGCGACGCTGGCCCGGCAGGCGGCGGTCAGGCAGACCTCAAGGCGCGGCAGGCGATCGACGCCGACAACCGGATCCGACGAGACCGTGACGGTGACACCCGAGCCGAACTCCAACAGCGTGCTGATCCGCGGACCGGAGTCCGAGGTGCCGGCCGTCAAAGCGATGATCATGCAGCTCGATTCCGGCGGAATCAGCTCGGCGTTGAGCGTCAAGATTTTCCCGCTCAAGAACGGTGAGGCCGCCGACCTGGCCAAGTCCGTCGGCAAGCTCTTCCAGGACATGATCAAGCAGTACGCACGCGGCAATAAGAGCATATCCCCCCCGCCGTTCAGCATCACCGCCGACGAACGCACAAACTCTCTGATCGTTTCGACCAGCGCGGGCCACTTCGCACTGGTCGAGCAGATACTCGAAAATCTCGACAAGGCGCCGGAGCGATCGCTGAAGATCGTGCGGTACATCTGGCTGGAAAACGCCATCGCCACGGACGTCGCCGACAAACTCACCGCGATGTACGCCGACCAGCGAGGGGCCGACAAGCCCGTGATCGAATCGGACATCTTCGCAAACGCGATCACCATCATCGGCAAGGACGCCGACATCAAGACCATGGAAAAGGTCATCAGCGACCTCGACGAAGCGGCGATGGACAACAGCATCCAGGTCCAGGTCGTTCCGCTCCAGGGCGTGCAGGCGGCGAAAATGGCCGAGGTCATCAAACGAGTCTACAGCCAAATGTCAGACTCCAAGATCGTTATCACCGAGTCCAAGGATCAGCCCACGGGCGCAGCGCCCGGAGCCGAAGGCAAGAAAGGACCGACAACTCGCCCGGCCGCCACGACCCAGCCGGCGGACGCCGAGACACCTCCGATCGTGATCGCTGTCGACGCCGCATCAAACTCGCTTATCATCTCGGCTACGCGAAACGAACTGGAGAACGTAACGGACCTGATCCTCCGCCTTTCTGACAGCACCACAGGCGGCGAGGCCGAGTTCAGAACATACCCGATCAAGAACGGCGATCCGAACACGGTCGCAAAGACGCTGTCGACCCTGTTCAACCCGCCCAAACAGAGCCGGACCACCCAGCGGCAGCCCAAGAAGGACGGCAAAGCCGCCACGCCGACAGCGATCATCGCCCCGCCGGTGATCACCGTCGTCGCCGACACCAGAACATCAAGCGTAATCGTGCGGGCAAAACCCATGGACTTCGAGATCATCGAATCCCTGGTAAAGCAGCTCGACCAGGATGCGATGGTGCTGACCGAAGTTCGGGTATTCGTACTGACGAACACCGACGCGGCGGAGGTCGCCTCGAACCTCAAGGAACTGTTCAAGATGTCCACTGGCTCCAAGACCTCGTCGACTCCGGCGACCCGGGCCAAAGGCAAGACCGCACAGCAGAAACGCGCCGAAATGGTCCGCACGGCGATGCAGGCCGGAAACGCACAAGCCCTACCCTCCAGCCAGACCGAACTGTCGATATCGGCCAACAAGGCCACCAACTCCGTGATCGTGTCGGCCCAGCCGGAAACCATGAAGATCGTCGAAACGCTGATCGAAGAACTGGACCAGTCCGCGGCGCTTACCAAAGTGCCGTCGATCAGGCTCTACCCGCTCAAGCACGCCGACGTGACGCAGACCGTCGGAACGCTCAACACGCTCTTCGTAACCACCGCCGCAGCCAGGAGAGCCAAAGGCGCCCCGGCGACACCCGCTACGGACGTGAAGATCGTCATAACCGCACAGGAGACATCACGCACCGTGCTGGTCTCGGCCCCTACCGAAAAGCACGAACTGATCGCAAAGACAATCGAACAGATAGACAGCTCGCAAGCCGCCGACGCCCTGTCGGTGAAAGTCTACCGCATCCAGAACGTCGAAGCCGCGGGAGTAGCGACCTCGCTTACCGCGACACTGACGCAGAACCGAGCTTCCTCGGGCCGGGGCAAAACGCCCGCGGCGCCCGGATCTCTGAGAATCAGCGCCGACAGGTCCTCAAACACACTGGTGGTCAAGGCCTCGGCTGAAGATCACAAGCAGATCGCACTGCTGCTGAAGGATATCGACGAGTCGCCGGCGGCGAAGTATCCGATCCATATGATCACCGTTCGCAACGCCGATCCGACGAAGCTGGCCGAGATGCTCACGCGAGTATTCGCAGAACAGCCCCGAAGCACGGGACGTTCGCGAAGAGGCTCTCGCGGACAATCGTCGGTCTCGCCGCAGAACGTGATCATCGAGCCGTCGACCGGTTCGAGAATGCTGCTGGTGCGAGCGGATGAAAAGACGTTCGCCAAGATCAAGGAAATGGCCGCACAACTCGACGCGACAACGCCGCAGGGTAAGTCGGTCAGGACGCTGATTACGCTGAAGCACGCCCAGGCGTCCAGCGCCGCGGCCGCTCTGGCACAGGCCTTCTCGCCGCCGCGCGGAGTCAGGCTCGAACCGGACGACCTGGTCACTGTCGTAGCCGAGGGGAACTCCAACAGCATCATCGTAACGGCCAATCCGCAGAACCTTAAGTCCGTCCAGGAGCTCCTGAGCAAGCTCGACACCGAAGAGTCCGGCGGCAGGAAGACCGAATTCGTCCTTCTGAAGAACGCAAAGGCGTCCGAGCTGGCGGCAGTTCTGAGCAAGATCGCATCCGGCAGCGCGGCGAGCAGTTCGGGCGGCCGGGGGAGAAGAGGTCGCAGATCAACGGCGACCACGAACCAGCAGGTAATCGTCTCGGCCGACACCGGAAGCAACGCGATCGTAATGACCGGACCGGCGACTGAACTGGGAGACCTGATGAAAATGGCGGTCCAGCTCGATCAGGCCGCCCTTAAGACCGCCCAGCAGGTGTTTGTAATTCCGCTGAAGAACGGCGATGCGTCGTCAGTCGCGTCGGTGATAACGAACATGTACAAGCAGCAGGTCGCCGCGGCCCGCCGCGACAAGCGAACGGTCGAACCGCTGGCGGTGTCGGCCGACGATCGGGCCAATGCACTGATACTGGCCACCAGCGAAGTGATGTATGCACAGGTCTCTCAGTGGGTCAAGCAGGTTGAAGACATGAAACCGTCTCGCGGGACCCTGCGGGTGATAACGCTGGAGCACGCCGACGCCGAGGAGGTCGACAAAGCGATCCAGCAGATCTACAACAACTCCGGAAATTCCGGTAAGCGCGGACCGGCTGGCCGGCAAGGACGGCAGACCAGCAAGAAGGCGACCGGCGGACAGGTCGAAACCACAGTCCTGGCCACCCAGCGAGCGATCCTGGTAAACGCCTCGGACGAGGACTGGAAAGCGATCGAAGCCTTGGTCAACACGCTCGAACAGGCGGCGATAACTTCAAAGAGAATCGTAAAGGCGTTCGTGCTGAAAAACGCAAATACGACCCGAACGGCCGCCGCGCTTAACTCGGCGTTCCGCGGGCGAGGACGTCAGACCAAACCCGAAGACGATGTCGTTATCAGCGCGATCCAACAGACACAGACGATCATGGTCGCAGCGACCAAGGAGAAGATGCTGGAAGTCGCCGCACTGATCGAAGTGCTCGACAAGAAGGAAGTAGCGGGCAAACTGCAGTTCAAGCTCTTCCCGCTGGAAAACACCACCCCGGCCAAGATTCTACCCGCACTTGCCGGATTGATAGCCCAGCTGAAACGACAGTCCGGCGGCGAGTCGATAGACATAAGCCCCGACGAACGAACACGATCTCTGATAGTGACCACTCGCGAAACGCTGTTCGAGCAGATCGAAACGATCATCAAGCGGCTGGACGTGCCGTCGAAATTCGCCAAGACCGAAGTGCTGATAATCCCGCTGAAGAAGGCCGATGCGACGCGGCTGGCGGCGGTCCTGAACGAAATGCTCCGCCCAAGCGGAACCGCGCTGGTGACACCCGAGGCCTTGGCGCTGCAGCAGCAGATCAAGATCCTGCGGGTAAACGGCGGATTGAAGGATGAAGTACCCGAACTGGACCTTACCCAGCCGATCAAGATATCCGCAGACGCCACCACCCCGTCGGCCCAGGGATCAAACTCGCTACTGATAACCTCGACGCCGGATAACCTCAAGGCCATGAAGCTCATCGTCGGCATGCTCGACACCGTGCCTGTCGGCGAGGGAGTCCTCGTGCGGATCGCACACCTCAAGAAGGCCGACGCCGAGACCGTGAGGAAGATACTGGACGACATATTCAACACCCAGGGCAAGAAGCTCGCCGGGCCCACGGGCACCACCACCGCGGGCAAGGTTGTCCCCGAATCGGCGTCCGGCAAGGCGCTGGTCAGCGGGCTGAACGTGTCGGCCGACCTGCGGACCAACTCGCTGGTCATGTCGGGCCTGGCTGAATCGCTGGCCCTGGCCGAGGTGCTGATAAAGGACCTGGACCGAACGGCTGACAAGTTCGTGACCGAGGTCAAACTGTTCAAGCTCAAGAACGCCGACGCCGAACGTCTGCTCCCGGTTCTGCGAGGCGTGTTCACCGAGCCCAACGACGACCCGGCTGTTTCGGGCGTGAGCACGTTCGTAACCCGCCTGGAGACCGCCGCGGCGAAGAAAGGCGTTATAACGTCCGGCAAGCCCAAGGCCCGCAACGCGTTCACAATCCAGGCCGACGCAGCCACCAATACGCTGGTGGTCGCCGCCCGCAAGGATCTTATGGGCATCATCGCCGACGTGATAAACGGGATGGACATTCCCGGCGCCGGTTCGCTGAACACCGTTCGAATCTTCCCGTTGCTTAACGCCGACGCGACGCGTCTGCGAACGGTCGTTACCGAGCTTTACAGCGGCTCGAACGCAAACCTCATCCGCATTGAAGACCGCCCCACTATTACCACCGACACGCGGACAAATAGCCTGATAATTTCGGCCAGCTCAAAGACGTTCACGATGCTGTCGAATCTGCTGACCACGTTGGACCGCAAGTCGGCGATCGACCTGCGCGACATTCGCCTTGTTACACTCAAGAACGCCGAGGCCGACACGCTGGCGACCGTGCTGCAGAAAATGATGGACGCACGCGTACAGCGCCAGCAATCGCTGGGCGTCAAAGACGCCGAAGCCCTGCGGGTTGTCGTGGTCGCCGACGCCAGGAGCAACAGCCTGATCGTAGGCGGTTCGCCTGAAAGCTACAAGATCGTCAAGGAACTGGCCGAGCAGTTGGACAACAAGTCCGCCGCACTCAGCGGACAGATACAGTTGATCCCGCTGAGAGAAGCCAACGCAGGAACGCTTACGACCACACTGGCCAACCTGTTCGACCAGCGGTACCAGGCCGCACGCACCGAAGATATCCGCCGCCAGAAGCCGGTGATCCTGCCGGACCTGCGGACTAACAGTCTGCTGGTGGCGGCCAACACCGACGACACGAAGGTGCTGAAGGGCCTGCTGAAGAATCTGGATGTCAAGCTCACCGACCCGGCGGTCAAGCTGGTCGTGATACCGATGAAGCACAACGACGCCGGCGTGGTCGGCCCGATGATCCGCGAGATATTCGCCGCCCGACTGGTCTCGATGACGCCGCAGGGCTCTCAGGCCGCCCCGCAGGACCGCGTGGACGTATCAGTCGACTCGCTGACCAACGCGCTGGTGATATCGGCCAACAAGGAGAATCTTACGCTCATCGACGGGCTGTTGAAGAAAGTCGATATCGAACCGCCGATGGAGACCGGGATCATACGGATGTTCCGCCTGAAGAACGCCGACGCACAGCGCGTCTCAACGCTTCTGAGCAGCCTGATCTCCCAAGGCCTGTACAAGCCCGGAGCGATCGCCGCGGGCACGAATTCGGCGCTGGCCAACCGCGAGAAAGTCGCCGTAGCGGTCGACACGCGAACCAACGTACTGATCGTATCGGCCAGCAAGGAAAACTTCGCCGTGATCGCCGAGATCATCGCCAAGATCGATTCGGATGACGCCGTCCTGGACGGAGACATCCGGGCGTTCCCGCTGAAGAAAGCCAGCGCGACAAACCTTGCCGACACGCTGAACAATCTATACCGCGCCAAGCTGCAGGCCGAACAGGCCGCCGGCTCCTCGGGCAGGTCGCTGCCAACCAGCATTATACCCGACGCTCGAACCAACACCCTGCTGGTGACCGGAAGCCGCGAAAGCTTCAAGTCGATCTCAGACATGATCAAGCAGCTGGACACCGGCGCCTCGGCCCGGATCACCGAGATCAAGGTCTTCGAACTCAAGAGCGCCGACGCCACCGAGCTGGCGACGATACTCATAGACACGCTGACCAGCAAGCCCAAGTCGGTGATCGACGATCCGAACGTTCGGCAGGCGATGTTGAAGTTCGTAACCCAGGACAAGGACGGCAAGATGGTTGTCGCCAAGGCGCTGCAGGAAGGGCTCCTGATCACGCCCGACTCCCGCAACAACTCGCTGGTGGTCTCGGCCCCGGTCGAGAACATGCCGTTGCTGGCTAACCTGATCAAGGCGTTGGACAACACCACCCCGCGTTCGGCGGAGATAAAGGTCTTCCCGCTGAAGAACGCCGACGCGACGAGAATGGCTGAAGTTCTGACCCAACTGTTCCGCCTGCAACAAACCGGTTCGGGCGATTCCAAGTCGATCAAGTACACCTTGAAGTCGACGACCAGACCGGCGGGCAAAGGCTCCGAGGTCTCTGCGACTCTTGGATCGGCCGAGCAAACTGCACTTACCGTAACCGTAGACACGCGAACCAACAGCCTGCTGGTCGGCGGAACGAAGCAGTACGTCGAACTGGCCGGGATCGTTATCAAGGAACTCGACGCGTCCCCGGCACAGGAGCGGCAGACCAAGATCTACCGCCTGCGAAATGCTCAGGCCGCCGACATACAAACCGCACTGCGATCGTTCCTGGACCAGGAACGACAGACGATCTCGAGCACGCTCGGAACCGACGGCATCGGGGCGGCCCACAGGCTGCTTGAGCAGGAAGTGGCGATCGTGGCCGAAGAAACGACCAACACGCTGCTGCTGTCGGCCAGCCCGAGATACTTCAAGACCGTCTCGAAGATGATCGACGAACTGGACCAGCCGCTTCCGCAGGTGCTGATCAAAGTGCTGCTGGCCGAAGTCACCCTGACCGGACGATCGGATCTGGGATTCGAGTGGGATCACTCGGCGACGCACGGGAACAGCGGAACCGTGCGGCGCGTCGGCACGGACTTGGGAGTCGCAGGCTCGTTCAACACCAACGGCGGATTCAGGTTCTCCCTGTCCGGCGGCGACATCGACCTGTTCCTGCACGCCCTGCAGAGCGAAGGGCGCCTGGAAGTGCTGTCTCGCCCGCAGATACTGACCGCCGACAACCAGACCGGCCAGATCAACGTCGGCCAGCGAGTGCCGTTTGTGACAAACTCTCGAGTAACGGACCAGGGCTCGGTCTTCAACACGATCCAGTACGAAGACGTCGGCATCATCCTCGAGACTACGCCGAGAATCAATCCCGAGGGCGAGATCAAGCTCGAGGTCAAAGCAGAGATAAGTTCGATCTCCGACTCCGACAGCGTCGAGATCAGCGAAGGCGTAAACGCGATCGTGCTGAACAATCGCTCAGCCACGACCACAGTAACCGTCAAGGACGGACACACCATCGTCATAGGCGGCCTGATCACCACGCAGGACAACAACACCGAGAAGAAAGTTCCCTTCCTCGGCGATCTGCCGATACTCGGCGAACTGTTCAAGAGCACCACGATAACCAAGAACCGCACCGAACTGCTGATCGTACTGACCCCGTACGTGCAGTTGAACTCCGCCGACGCCGACAAGGAGACCAAGAAGCAGCTCAAGCGACTCGATCTGCTCAGCGAAAAGCGGCGCCAGGGCCTGCTGGAATGGCTCAGCGACCAGAAGCCCTACAAGGACCTCCTGCCGCTCCCGCGAAAGAAGTCGGCGATGACCAACAGGACGTCGGCCGAGCTGCTTCCGCTCGAACTGCTTGATGAGGTGCGGGAGCATTCGTCCGGCGACACAAAGGATTACTCCGAAAGGCGAAGGAACTTTGACAAGGAACTGTCTAATGATTGATGTGTCCAGGGTCGCCCTGGTGCTCGTTGTCGCGGTTGTCGCGGCGTTGGGCGGATGCGACGCTACCGCCAACAGCACACCGGCCCCCAACAGGATCAAGGGCATGCCCGCGCCGGTCGACAGCGCCGATCGCATCGCCCTGCTGGTGCCCCAGGTCGCTGTGGTCAACTTCGACGACCAGCCCGGCCCCGACGGCGTGGTCGCGCAGGTAATGCTGTTCAAAGATTACGGCAAGGGTCCCAAGAGCGTGCTGGTCACCGGCGAGGTCGACCTAATGGTGTTCGAGGGCTCCAAGCCCAAGAACATCAACGATGCGCCGAAACCGTTTTTCTCCCAGACATTCACCCCCGCCGAACTGTCCCGATGCATTGTGGGGCAGTACAATACGCTCTGGGGCTATTCCCTGCGAGCCAGGTGGCCCGCGGCCCCGCGAACGAAGAACATCTGGATGCTGGCGCGATATCGCCCGCCGTCGGGAAGCGCCGTCTTCTCATCACCGGCGGAGCAGCGAATGCCCGGCGCCGCATCCAGGTAAACCGCACCCCTGCCCCAACAAGGCCCATTGGAAAGATGCTGATCGGACTCCTGAGCGACTCACACGCACACGCCCCACGCCTGCGAAAAGCGGTGTCACAGCTTGCCGAACTGGGAGTTGACGCCCTGGTTCATTGCGGAGACATCGTAGCGACTGACCATGTGTCGATACTGGCCTCGGTAAACGCCCCGGTGTATCTCGCGGCGGGCAACATGGACCGCAACCCGGCCGCACTTGCTAAAGAGGCCGACAAATGGGGAGTGAACTTCGCGCCCGATTTCGTCGAAGCGCCTCTGGGCGGCGGGCAGTATCTGATCGCACTCCACGGCGACGATCAACAGATGCTTTTTGAGTTGGCCGAGGGCGGGCAGTTCCCCTACATAATCCACGGGCACACTCACTGCACCGCCGACAAGAGGTTCGGATCGGTCCGAGTGATCTGTCCCGGCGCCATCACCAGCCCCCGCGATCCGAAACACCCGACAGCCGCCATTCTGGACACCGAAGCCGACACGCTGAAGTTTATCGACGTCGACTAACCGGAGAACTTCTCGGACGTGAACAGGTAGACTGTAGTGTCGCTCTGGCGCCAGGCTCCTGACCCCATGCCGGCCTTGGAAGCGCAGCAGTGATCGAGGAACTGTTGGGCGTCCCAGCCCTGGTCGGTCGCCACTTCCGGAAGAAAACAGCCCGACCGTCCGCCGCCCTGGACATATATCCCGTGAGTTCCGATCTCCAGTCCCAGCGGGTCGTCGGTCTTTTCCAGAGGCGAGAGCACTGAAACTTCTATGTGCAGGTGATCCAGTTCGTCGGCAGTTATCGGATTGGCCAGGAACCTCGGATCGTGGCCGGCGGCGGACATCCCCATCTCGATAATCATCTCGCCAAGCGGGCGGTCCGGTTGAAACGTGCCGATGCACCCGCGCAAATAACCGGCGTTGGTCAACGTTACGAAACAACCTCGTTCTTCGGCCAGCAGTCCCTGGTCCGGCGGTGCTTCGGGGCGAGGTTGTCCGGTGACCTGGGCGGCGACCGCCTGGCGGGCCAGCGTCACTAGCGTGCTGCGATCTTCAGCGGATATGGTCATTTTCAACGCTCCGTGCGACTTACTAATTGTACGCTTCAGGCCGGCTCAGATCATGTATTTCAGAACCACAAATCCGCCGACAAGCAGCCCTACAAACGCCAGCGCCAGCCAGTTGAACCACTTGTCGATAAATGGAAGAGCCTTGGGCCCGATCCACCAGAATACGCCGGCGACGCCGAAGAAACGCATCGACCGCCCCAGCAGACACGCAAGAGTAAACACCAGCAGGTTCATTTCGGCGAAACCGGCGGTTATTGTCAGCAGCTTGAACGGGATAGGCGTAAGTGCAGCGATGAAAACGTACCACTGGCCCCGCACGTCGAACTCGCCGGCCAGCCAGGTGATCTTCTCTTGAGTGACACCGGGTATCATCAGCGCCAGGTCGATAAGCGCAAAGCCGATGACGTAGCCCAGGTAGGCGCCGAGTATGCTTGCGATCGTGGTGACCGCGGCGAACCACATGGACTTCTTGCGATTGCCCAGACACAGCGGGCCCAGGAGCACATCCGGCGGTATCGGGAAGAAACTGCTCTCTGCGAAACTTAAAGTGAAAAGCGCCGTGGTCGAGTGCTTGTGGTGGGCGAAATGCAGCACCCAATCGTACATCCGTCGGTGCACGTGCCACCATGGAACGTGCTTGTGCGGACCGACCTTTGCGCCGCAATGCTTGCAGTATTCGGCGTCGTGGGCTATCGAAAGCTCACAACGCGGACATACGCCGGGCGAATGTTCAACCGCCGGCTCATCGGTTTTGGTAGAATCATCTGTGTTCATAATCACAGGCATAGTAGACTCATGCGCACACCGTTTGTCAATCGGCAAGCGTTTGAAAAGGACTCTTGCGATGCACGTAAACCAAGACGACCCGCGGCTGGAGGCATTTGCGAACCTGCGGGATCGCGATCTGAGGGGCGAGGGACGCCTGATCGCCGAAGGACGATGGCTGGCACATCGACTCATCAGCCAGGGATACCCAAACACCCGCGTGCTCACCAGCGAGCGATTTGCCGACGAGTTCGCACAGTTCGTAGCCAGCGGCGATCTGCTGGTGGCCGACGACGAAACAATGTCCGCCGTAGCGGGCTTCGATTTCCATCGCGGAGTGATCGCATCGTCCGACCGCCCGGCCCTGCCGACACTCGCCGAAGCCCTGGAGCAGTCCGAAACAGGCGGGACTGTCGTAGTGCTGCCCGATACGGGCAACGCCGAGAATCTCGGGTCGATCTTCCGCACCACGGCCGGGCTGGGCGTCGAGGTCATCCTGCTCGGCGAGCAGTGTTGCGATGAATTCTCCCGCCGCGTTCTGCGGGTCTCGATGGGCGCTGCGTTCGAACTGAAACTGACCCGATCGACCCGCCTGGAAGACGATCTTGCGATGCTGAACCAACGTGGATACAAACTGGCGGCGATGGTGCTCGACGAATCGGCCGACGACCTGGCCGACTTCCGGGCCGACGGGCCGACAGCCCTGATGTTCGGATCCGAGGCTGATGGGCTGGCCCAATCACTGATCGATCGGGCCGACGTGCGGCTGACAATCCCGATGTCCAAACAAGTCGATTCCCTGAACCTCGCCGCGTCGGCGGCGATAGCCCTGTGGCGTATCCAAACGGCCTGACGCCCGCAACAGGCCGCGTGAGTCTGAGATTCTGTTTGCCAGACACCGCGTGGCGGATACAATCTCTGCAAACGCCCCGCAACGATCGCGAGGATAGAGTCTGCCTGAAAAAACGCCGCTTAGAAAAGGACTACTATGCCAACAATTCAAAACGCCGAAGGTTCGCCGTCGAGACATCGCTTCCTTCTGTTCTTCATCTGCTGCCTGGCGTATCTGGTCATTGGATTTCACTTCAGTATGAGAGGAGCGATCACCCGTGACCTGGAAGCGGTTTTCAGCAAGGTTGACACCGCGAAATCCGCAGGAATGGCCGCATCCTCATTGGCCGTTCCTTTTCTTGGATATGCGATCACCCTATTCCTTATCAGTCCTCTCATCGACGCGATCGGAATGGGATTGCTCATGCGCCTGTCGGGAATACTAATCGCCATAGGAACTGTTGCTGTCGTAAGCGCAGAGCATATCGCGCCTGACAACATTTTTTGGGTTATCTGGGGCGGCATGTTGCTGGTGGGCCTGGGATGGGGGCTCGTCGACACCAACACCAACCCGCTGGTCGTCGGCCTCTACCCCAAGGATAAAACACATAGGCTCAATGTTATACATGCCTGGTGGCCCGCTGGTCTCGTCCTGGGCGGGTTAACAGGATGGGCGTTAGGAAGAATCGACATCCGGTGGGAATACCAACTCTTATCTACGCTTGTACCGGCAGTTCTGTTATTCATCCTTTGCTGTATCGCGAAATTCCCTCTTACTGAACGAGCAGCAGCGGGAATCAGTTTTGGCGACATGTTCAAGGAAATAGTCCGGAGACCAATGTTCTGGGTCTGGTTCTTCTGCATTTGGTTCACCGCAACTGCGGAATTGGCGCCGGGTCAATGGGTGGACATGGCGTTGACTCGCACTATCGGCATGCGTGGGATATGGTTAGTTATCTATGTCAGCGGCCTGATGTTCGTCATGAGACATTTCGCAGGTACTGTGGTGCACAAACTTTCTCCCGTAGGCCTGTTGTGGGTCTCATGCCTGCTGGCTTCCGGAGGGCTCTTATGGCTCAGCTTTGCAGATGGTCCCGTAATCGCCATCCTGGGAGCGACGTTATGGGGAGTTGGGGTATGCTACATGTGGCCGACAATGCTGGCGACGGTAAACGAGCGGTATCCGCGATCGGGCGCGCTGGGCATGGGACTGATGGGTTCGGGCGCGACGCTGGCGATATACCTGTTCATGCCGACAATGGGGAAGATATTTGATTCCACGAAGTTAAGCGAAGCCGGCGGCAAGGCAGCGTTCGACCAGCTCTCGGGCGAGAAACTCAATGAAGTCCTGGTCCAAGCCTCGCAGGTGTCGTTTCGATCAGTCGCTATTCTGCCCGCGGCGCTGCTGATTGTTTTTGCGGTAATCTGGATATACGACCGCAAACACGGCGTTAAACATGAGGAATTGGACTCAAGCGGTCTGCCGGAATAGACAGACACAAGAACGGACCGGCCGGCATACTTACCCCGAAGGAGCATCGAGATCATGCAGAACCGCCATTCACGCCGAACATTCCTCAAGACACTGTCGATCGGGGCCGGAGCTGTCGCCCTGGGCCAGTTCGCCCGCGCCGAGAAACCGGTGAAGAAAACCGCCAAGCCGAACATCCTGTTCATCATGGCCGACGATCACACATCACAGGCCATAGGCGTTTACGGAAGTCGCCTGGCCACGCTGAACCCTACGCCGAATATCGACGCACTAGCCAAGAACGGCATGCGGTTCGACAACGTGTTCTGCAACAACTCGATCTGCACGCCGAGCCGGGCGAGCATAATCACCGGGCAATACTCCCAGGCCAACGGCGTGCTGGACCTCGGCGGAAACATCCCGTCGGAAAGACAATACCTGCCGATCGAAATGAAGAAGGCCGGCTACCAGACCGCCATGGTCGGCAAGTGGCACCTGAAGAAGGAGCCCGGCGGGTTCGATTACTACTGCGTCCTGCCCGGACAGGGAAAGTACTACAACCCGGACTTCCGCGCCCAGGGCGACAAGCCCTGGCCGAGAAACGTACTGACGAAGAAAGGCATGCACTCCAGCGACGCGGTTACTGACATCAGCCTCAAGTGGCTCAAGACCGGGCGCGACAAGAACAAACCGTTCTTCCTCATGCACCACTTCAAAGCCCCGCACGACATGTTCCAAAACGCCAAACGCTACGACAGCTACCTGGAAGATGTCACAATCCCGGAACCGGACAATCTGCACAACCAGCCGGCCGAAGGATTCGGATCAAAAGCCACCCGCCAGCTCGGCGCGGGGGTCACCAAGGCCCATCCGAGTTGGGGCCTGGGCAGACGGCTGGGGATCAACCAGAAGCTAAGCGAGCCGGAATACGGCAAGGCGGTCTACCAGAAGTATCTCAAGCGCTACCTGCGATGCGTAAAAGGCGTTGACGACAATGTCAAACGCCTGGTCGACTACCTGAAAGAAACCGGCGAACTTGAAAACACTCTGATCATGTACACCGGAGATCAGGGTTTCTTCCTGGGCGAGCACGATCTGATGGACAAGCGATGGATGTATGAAGAAGCGTTTCGTATGCCGTTCATCGTTCATTATCCGAAAATGGTCAAGCCTGGCGCGTCCAACTCGTGGCTGATCAACAACACCGACTTCGCGCCGACGATGCTGGAAGTAGCCGGCCTGAAAACACCCGACTACATGCAGGGCCGCTCCTTCGCCTCAGCACTCAAAGGCGCCGAAAAACCGAAAGACTGGCGAACGAGCACGTATTACCGCTACTGGATGCACATGGCCCACGCGCTGAAGGTCCCGGGCCACTTCGGCATCCGCGGCGAGCGGTACAAGCTGATATTCTTCTACGGATGCACGCCCAGCGGCGGGCGACAGACACCGGTGGCGTGGGAATTCTACGATCTGAAGAACGATCCGTCGGAGATGAAGAACCAGTACGCCAACCCCGAGTACAAGAAGATCATCGCGGATATGAAAGTCGAACTGAAAAAGACGCGCGAGGATCTAAACGAAACGGATAAAAAATATCCGAAGATCCAGGCGATCATAGACGCCAACTGGGATAAGTAGACCACTCGGGCGCAAGAGGCCAACACTCAACAGCCAGGCACATATGAGCCGCCTTGAGCGGTCCTCACCTGCAGCGTCGTCCGCCGTAGCCGCGGCGGAATCCGCGATGGCCAATGCCGCGCCCGTAGCTTCGGTATGGAGATCGATATCCGAGCCAGCCGTAACTGTAACTCCTGTACGGCGAGTAATAGTAGGAGTTTACGACCCCCGCGCGGTAGGGATACCCATACGAGTAGTAATCGACGCCTACATAAGGACTGTAGTAGTATGAGCTTGGGGCAGGCACTATGTAGGGCTGACCATAGCCTAGCTCGTACTCGTAATCACAGCCTGCGACGAAGATCAGCATTACCCCTGCGGCCAGCGGAAGCGCGGCTTTTACCAGATGCGCACCAACATTTTTCATGATCCGTCCTCCTGATTCGGCAACGAATCTCCCACCATACCATTATACGCATCGCCGGTCCGGTTCGGCGTGAATATAAAAGGCATAGTTGACTCGGCCGCAAAGTGGTGGAAAATGGGCCTGTTATGCATTGGTTCAATACTGTCGCAATAGCAATTGGTCTGGCGATGGACGCCTTCGCCGTGGCGATAGCCGCCGGGCTGACTATCGAGCGATTGACCGGGCGGCATATATTCCGCATCGCGTTCCACTTCGGGCTCTTCCAGTTCATGATGCCGATCATCGGGTGGTTCTGCGGGCGAACAATCGCCGGTTACATCCAGGCCTACGATCATTGGGTCGCGTTCGCGCTTTTGGGCGCTATCGGCGGTAAGATGTTGTGGGACGCGATATTCAGCGACGGCGACAGCTTCGGCAAGGATCCTTCCCGCAGTTGGACGCTGGTAATGCTTTCTATCGCCACGAGTATCGACGCACTGGCGGTCGGTTTTAGCATGGCGTGCCTGGGCGTGTCGATCTGGTTGCCGAGCATAATAATCGGACTGGTCGCCGGCGGCATGAGCCTGATCGGAATTCGGCTCGGAAGCCGACTTGGCAATCGCACGCGAGTCTGGGCCGAATGCTTCGGCGGAATCGTGCTTATCGGTATCGGCGTTCGAATCCTGGTGGCCCACTTGACCGGCGGGCACTGACTTTTGCCCTTCAAGGGAGACAACTATGCAATGGTTCTACGATCTTAATCCTGTAATGCAGGCGCTGGTGGCCACTATCGGCACGTGGGGCGTAACCGCCGCGGGCGCAGCACTGGTGATGTTCAGCAAGAACTTCTCGCAGAAGTACCTGGACTGCTCGCTGGGAATCGCCGCCGGCGTGATGATCGCCGCAAGCTTCTGGAGCCTCCTGGCGCCGGCGATCGAGATGTCGGTCGAGTCTATGGGTGAAACGTGGAAATGGGTCCCGCCGCTGATCGGGTTCATTCTCGGCGCCGTCGTGCTGCGGATTATCGACCGGGTGCTGCCCCATCTGCATCCTGACCTGAACATTCCCGAAGGCCCGAAAACTTCGTGGCATCGCAGCACGCTGTTGGTCCTGGCGATAACAATACATAACTTCCCCGAGGGTCTGGCCGTCGGCGTAGCGTTCGGAGCGGCCGCCAGCGGAGTAGAAGGCGCCTCGATCGGGGGAGCGATCGCACTGGCGATTGGAATCGGACTGCAGAACTTCCCGGAAGGAACAGCAGTCGCCCTGCCGCTGAGACGCGAAGGCATGGGAAGGTTCAAGTGCTTCTGGTATGGACAGCTGTCGGCGGTCGTTGAACCGGTCGCCGGGGTGCTCGGGGCGCTGCTGGTCATGTCGATGACCGCAATACTGCCCTACGCCCTTGCGTTCGCCGCCGGAGCCATGATATTCGTTGTCGCCGAGGAACTTATTCCCGAATCACAACGCAAAGGCAACGTCGACCTGGCTACAATGGGAGTAATAATCGGATTCGCGATCATGATGACGCTGGATGTGGCGCTGGGATAAACAATATGGATAACACTGACATGACGCCTAAATTGAAAATACTGTTCCTCTGCACGGGCAACTCCTGTCGCAGCCAGATGGCCGAAGGCTGGGCCAGAACCCTCAAGAGCGACTGTGTCGAGGCATATTCCGCTGGCACCGATATACACGGGATTAACCCCAGTGTCGTCAAAGTGATGACTGAAGCCGGCGTGGATGTATCGTCACAGCGGTCCAAGCATCTTGACGAACTGCGCGATATCGAGTTCGATTATGTTGTGACGGTGTGCGGACACGCCAACGAGAGCTGCCCGATTTTCGCCGGAGGCGCCAAGGTGGTTCACGTCGGTTTCGAGGATCCGCCCCAGCTTGCCGCCCTGTGCGAAAACGACGAGGAAAAACTCGATTGTTACCGTCGCGTGCGAGACCAGATTCGCGACTTCATCGCCTCGCTGCCTGAAGGCCTCGAACAAGAATCATGCAACTGTGGACACTAAAATGAGTGAAACTCCCGACCACCCGACAGTTACGCGCAAGCCCGATCCGTTCGTTATGGTTGTGTTCGGCGCGTCAGGCGACCTGACTCGCCGCAAACTCATGCCCGCGATATTCCAACTGTGGTGCGAGAACCACCTGCCGGAATCTACGGCGATCATCGGGTACTCTCGCAGCGCCAAGACTGACGAGAGCTTTCGCACCGAACTGTGCGATTCGATACGCAAGTCGCTGCACTGTCACCAGAGCCTTATCGACGATGCGGCGTGGGACACGTTCGCCTCGCGGATATTCTACCAACAGGGCGCCTACGATTCGCCCGAAGATTTCGCCGCCCTGGGCGGGCGAATCGAAACGCTCAACGCCGAACGCAACGTATCGGGCAACTGCATGCACTACCTGGCCACCCCGCCGTCGGCTTTTGCGGACATCATAAGCAATCTAAACTGCGCAGGCCTGGCCCGAAGAGGACAGAAAGCCCCGTGGTCCCGCGTCGTTATCGAGAAACCGTTCGGTACGGACCTGGACTCGGCCCGGGAGCTCAATCGCATCGCCCGGAAGGTGTTCGACGAGGACCAGATATTCCGCATCGACCACTACCTGGGCAAGGAGACGGTCCAGAACATTATGGTCCTGCGAATGGCCAACAGTATTTTCGAGCACCTATGGCGCCACGACTACATAGATCATATTCAGATCACCGCCGCCGAATCTATCGGCGTGGGGACCCGCGGAGGATACTACGACAGTTCCGGAGCACTTCGAGACATGGTGCAGAATCACCTGATGCACCTGCTGTGCCTGGTGGCGATGGAGCCTCCGGTGGCGCTGACCGCCGACGCCATACGCGACGAAAAGGTAAAAGTGCTCCGGGCGTTGCGGCCGATCCCGGCCCGGTGCGCCTCCAACGGCGTGGTGCGGGCGCAATACTCCGCCGGTGAAATAAACGGGCGGAATGAACCGGGCTACCTCCAGTCCGAAAACGTGTCCGCCGACTCGACCACCGAAACATTCGTCGCGTTCAAAGCCCACGTGGACAACTGGCGATGGACCGGCGTACCGTTTTACCTCCGAACCGGCAAGTGTCTCCCGCGACGCTGCACCGAGATTTCCATTCATTTTGAGGACATCCCCAAGGTGCTGTTCAACCGACCGCCGGCCGGTCCGCTCAGGCCTAACGTGCTGACTATACGCGTTCAGCCCAACGAAGGTATCGCGCTGGAGTTCCAGACAAAAGCGCCGGGCCCGACAATGAAGATCGAACCGCTGGAGATGGACTTCGGGTACCGCGAATCGTTCGGCCAGGCCCCTCCCGACGCGTATCAGCGACTTCTGCTGGACGCCGCGGTCGGAGACGCCACGCTGTTCACCCGCAGCGATGAAGTGGAGGCCGCATGGCGGTATGTGGCGCCGATCATCGAAGGCTGCGCCGGCTCGGCCGACACAATGCTGAAATATCCCGCCGGCTCGTGGGGGCCGAAAGAAGCCGACGAACTTATCCAGGCCGACGGAAATCAATGGCGGCTCCAATAATCCCCGCCGCGATTTGCTATGATGTAGTATGCCCCTACGAAAACACAACGAGATCCTCGACGACCTGTATCGCGACATAAACCACCGCCGCTACGTGCATCCCGACCCGCTGGAGTTCCTGTACCCCTACCGAGACCCCGCTGACCGCGAGATCGTGGCGTTGGTGGCCAGTTCGATGGCCTACGGGCGAGTCGCGCAGATCCTGCAGAGCGTTTCCGAAGCACTGGAGCGGATCGGACCGAGTCCGGCTGAGTACCTGGCCGAAAGCACGCCGGCGAAGATTCGACGCACAATGCGCGGTTTCAAACACCGGTTCAACACCGGCGACCATGTAGCGGCGATGCTCATAGGGACCAGAAACGTTATCAAGAAACACGGATCGCTGGGCGACTGCTTCGCCTGCGGCGTGTCAGACGGCGATTCGACGGTTCTCGATGCACTTATAGCGTTTGTAGGCGAGATAACCGACGCGGCTGGAGCCGATTGCGGGCACCTGCTGCCCGACCCGGCGCGGGGCAGCGCCTGCAAACGACTGTGCCTGATGCTGCGGTGGCTGGTGCGGAAGGATCGCGTGGACCCTGGCGGCTGGAACGCGATTTCGGCCTCGAAACTGCTGATCCCGCTGGATACGCACATGCACAAGATCGCCTTCGGTCTGGGCGCCACAAAGCGCAAAGCCGCCGACATGCGAACGGTGGTCGAGGTTACCGAAGCGTTCAGGAAAGTAGCTCCGGAAGATCCGGTTCGCTACGATTTCTCCCTGACGCGTCTGGGCATACGCAACGATATGGACGTAGGTGAGTTCCTTGCGTTATGCAACAACCGAGACCAAGCCAATGCCTGAACAGCTTGTACAAATCGCGACGCAATTCTGGAACACCATCGGGCAGATGGCGCCGTTTCTGCTGTTTGGATTCCTGGCCGCCGGGGCGCTGTCGGTATTAGTCTCGGCCGACTGGATCGAGAGGAACCTCGGAGGCGGACGACTCGCCCCGGTCATCAAGGCATCGGCGTTTGGAGTGCCTCTTCCGCTCTGCTCGTGCAGCGTGATACCGGTGGCGGCCTCGCTCCGCAAACACGGAGCCAGCAAGGGCGCGACAACCGCATTCCTGATATCGACCCCGCAAACCGGCGTAGACAGCATACTGGCGACGTTCAGCCTTCTAGGCTGGATTACGGCGGTGTTTCGACCGGTCGCGGCGCTGATAAGCGGCGTTCTGGGCGGGGCGCTTGTCTCCCTGACCGGAGACAACGGCGGACCGAAGAGTCTGGACCTGGCGCCCTGCACCGACGCGTGCTGCACCTCCCAGGGCGGCGGTAAGATCGCCGCAGCGCTGCACTACGGTCTGGTCGCACTTCCCAGAGATATCGGCAAGTCCCTGCTGGTCGGCCTGGTCCTTGGGGCGTTGATTACGGTCTACATCGGCGGGAACGACTACTTCTCCCAGGCTGTTCCGCCCGGCCCGCTGCAGATTCTACTGCTGATGCTCGTGGGCGTGCCCCTGTACATCTGCGCGACTGCTTCAATACCGATCGCCGCGGGCTTGATCATGGCCGGGGTCTCCCCGGGCGCCGCCCTGGCGATGCTCATAACCGGACCGGCGACAAACGCGGCGACCATAGTTACGATCTGGAAAGTGCTCGGTCGGCGAACGTGCCTGATATATCTGGGCACAATGATGGTCTCGGCGTTCGTCGGCGGATTACTGCTGGATAAAGTCGTGACGATCAACCAGGTGCAGATGGCGATGCACGACGACTGGATGCCGGTTTGGTTCAGGCACGTTTCAGCGGTCGGCCTGATAGGTTTGCTGGGCTTCGGCGCTTTCCGTCGACCCGGAGACCAAACAGATCACAGTCACGATCATCCGGGCGACCTGAAGCTGAATGTCGAGGGCATGACCTGCGAACACTGCGAATCCAGCGTGAAGAACACCCTGCTGGCCTGCAGTTCGGTCAGCGAAGTATCGATAGACCTCAAGGCCGGAACGGCAAGCGTGTCGGGCGATGATCTAAAACCCGACGAGCTCATAGAGGCCGTCGAAAAAGCCGGCTTCTCGGCGTCAACCTTCGACCCCCATTGATCGTTCGTCCAACATTGTCTCGAGTTCCTCAACACGCTCGATTTGGGCTTTGAGTTGGGCGTGCAGAACGTCTTGCAGCCCGATCACGCCAAGGAGTACGCCGTCGGCGATAACCGCCAGACGACGAACATGTTCCCGTGATAATTTCTCGATGCACGACTCCATGGAATCACCCAGACCGCAGCTCTTGACTGGACTGGACATCACCTCGCCGAGCTGGGCGACTTTCGCATCCACACCCTTGGCCACAATTTGCCCCACCATGTCGCCTTCGGTGAAAATCCCCACCACGGCCCCATGATCGCGCACAATTACCGAATCAACGTTCGCCTGATACATCAGTCTGGCCGCCTCGTCGACCGTGCAGTCCGGTCCGGCGACAACAACATCAGGCCCCTTTACCATCAGAACGTCTTCAACACTAGACATAAATCCAACTCCCTTAAACTTCCGAACCCGAATTCCCTAACGCGGTCCCGTACCGCGACAACCATTATAACCCGACTTCAATAACTATCGACACAAAACCTGCATAACCTCCTACCCTTTCAGGCATTATAATCCACAATACGAGAAATGTAACTGCGATATCCTATGAGTACAATAGGAGAAAACGCCCGGAATTAAGGCGTTTTCTCCTATTATTCGACTACGACAATTCTAATTAATCTGAAAATTACTTTTTATGCGGAACAATGATTTTCAGGTCGAGTTCGGCCAGTTGAGCGTCGTCAACTTCCGCCGGAGCCCCGGTCAGCGGGCAGGTGCCCCGTTGGGTCTTGGGGAACGCGATTACGTCTCGCAGCGACGGAGCGGAGACCATTTCCATCACAATCCTGTCCAAGCCAAGCGCCAGTCCGCCGTGCGGAGGCGCCCCGAACCGCAGCGCGTCGAGCAGGAATCCGAACTTCTCTTCGGCCTCTTCGGCGCCTATGCCGAGAATTTCAAATATCTTCTGCTGGATATTCTTATCGTGGATACGAATCGACCCGCCGCCCATCTCCGTGCCGTTGCAGACGATATCGTACGCCAGCGACTTGGCGGCGCCGGGATCGTCCATCAACTGATCGAGGTCCTCGACCGCGGGCATGGTGAACGGGTGGTGCAGCGAGTCCCATCGCTTCTGCTGGGTGTTGTAGCTTACCAGCGGGAACTCGGTGACCCAGCACCATGCGTAGGTGTCCGGTTGGATCAGGCCGATATCTTCAGCAACCTTCACGCGAAGCGGGGCCAGGACCTTGTTCACGTCGTTGGCTCCGGCGGCTGCGAAGAAGAGTATGTCGCCGTCATTGGCGCCGACCGCGCCTCTAAGCTGCTGCTGCACTTCGTCTGGCAGGAACTTGGTCACGCCTCCGGCGAACGCGCCGTTTTCGAGCTTGGCCCAGGCAAGGCCCCCGGCGCCGTAATCGGCTACGAAAGACGTATAAGCGTCGATCTCCTTGCGGGTGAATTTGGCGCCGCCAGGGACGCAGATAAGCTTGACGATACCGCCTGATTCGATCGCACCGGTGAATACTTTGAAGTCGGTCGCCTTCACGATGTCACTGACGTCGTGCAGGAACATTTCGAAGCGGATGTCGGGCCTGTCGATACCGTATTTGTCCACGGCGTCGTCGTAGGTGATGATTGGCGCCTTGTCGGGGAACTCCTTACCGGCGACCTGGCAGACTTTTCGCAGCACCTTGTCGGTAATGTTCATCACGTCGGCCTGGGTCACAAAGCTCATTTCCAGGTCGAGCTGGGTGAATTCCGGTTGGCGGTCGGCCCGCAGGTCCTCGTCGCGGAAGCATCGCACGACCTGGTAGTACCGGTCCATCCCGCCGACCATAAGGATCTGCTTGAACAGCTGCGGGCTTTGGGGCAGTGCGTAGAAGTCGGCCTGGTTCATACGCGAGGGAACCAGGAAATCGCGAGCCCCTTCGGGGGTCGACTTGGTCAGGAACGGGGTCTCGACCTCGACAAAGCCCTCTTCGTTCAGGACGCTTCGCATCGCCGCGGTTATTTCATGGCGCAGGATCATCGAGCGGGTCATTTCCGGACGCCGCAGATCGATGTAACGATACTTCAGACGTGTATCCTCGGCCACCGTCGTGAAGCTGTCGGGCTCGAACGGTACGGTGTCCGACTCGTTGAGCACTGTCAGCTCGGTTGAGACAACTTCAATCTGTCCAGTGTCGAGTTTGGGGTTGATGCGGTCCTGGCCCCTGTGGCGGACGATACCGGCGATAGAGATAACCCATTCGTTTCTCAGAGAATCAGCCAGCGCGTAGATAGCCTTGCCAGCCTCATCGCCTTCTGCGGGCGTGTCGAATACGACCTGCGTTATTCCGTAGCGGTCGCGCAGGTCCACGAAGATCACGCCGCCGTGGTCGCGGTAGCTGCGAACCCATCCGCACAGGCGAACCTGGGTGTCTAAATCGCTTTCGCGAAGCTGTCCGCAATTGTGTGTTCTGTTCAGTATTACGTCAGGTATCATTTCTACGCCTCTTTCGTCTGTTAAGCGACCCGGAACCGTTCCGAGACCGATCAGGAAGCCCTACATATTAGTCATTTGGCGCCAATTCGTAAAGACATTCTCAAAACAACAGCGACCGCGTCCATGTCGGTCAAAAAGAAAACAGGCCCCGTCGCGGTGACGGGGCCTGTCTGTTTAAGCAGTTTTAAGCCTGGGTATTACGCTTCCCAACCGGCGCGCTCAATGCGTCTGAGCAGTGCGTTGGCTTCTTCAGCTTTCGAACCGGTGAACTTCAGCGTCTTGGGATCGAAGCTCAGCTTCGCCGCTACGCGCTGCGAGATGATGCCGAGAATAATCACGGAAGTCATCGGGCCGGCGTACTGGAAGTTCGACAGCGGGGAATCCCATGCGGCTTTGCCCTTGGCGGCGTTTATGAATTCGCCCATGTGTCCGCCCTTGGAGCCCTCAATCGTGGCTTTGGGCTTGCCGAACGCCTGGCGTGCGGTTTCGGGGATAAGCATCGGCGAGTTGTTGTAGTCGCCGGTGACCTGCAGAACGCCCTTTGTTCCGACGAACATCGTGCCGGTGCGGGGGAGCTTGCGGCCTTTTTCGTATGCGGCGGGGATCGGGACAGCCTTGTCCGAACCAGGTCCGTCATACCAGAACGCGGTGAACGCCGGTCGCTTGTCGGTCTTGGGGAACGACCAGCGAATGGTCTCTGACGAGGGGTATGTCTCGTCATTGGCGTTCTTGGAGGCCATCAGTTCGACTTCCGTCGGGTAGCCAGGCTCGAGGACCTTGAACATTGCGTTCATGGTGTGGCATGCCATGTCGCCCAGGGCGCCGGCGCCGAAGTCCAGCCATCCGCGCCATACGAATGAGTGATATTTCTTCTTCTTGTAAGGACGCATCGGGGCTGGTCCGATCCAGGATTCCCAATCGAGTCCGTCAGCCTTGGCGTCATCTTCGCCTTCGGGTCTTCCGATGCCCTGGGGCCATACCGGACGGTTCGTCCAGGTGTGAACTTCCGTGACCTCGCCGATGGCTCCGCCCTTGATGTATGCGTCGCAGAGGCGCCATCCGCCGCCGCCCATGCCCTGGTTGCCCATCTGCGTGGCGACTTTCTGCTTCTTGGCTTCGCGAGCCAGTTCCAGGCCTTCCCAGAAGGACCAGACCAGCGGCTTTTCGCAGTAAACGTGCTTGCCGAGCTTCAACGCGCGCATCGCGGCGGGGAAGTGGTTGTGGTCCGGAGTAGCTACGACTACGGCGTCGATCTTGTCGCCCATCTCCTTGAACAGTTCGCGGTAGTCGGTGTAGCCCTTGATGTCGCCTTTGCAGCGGCCTTTGAGGCGTCCCTTGTCGGGATCACATACTGCTACGATCTGTTCCTTGCCGGCCCAACCGTAGTGGGCGCCCGCGCGTCCGCCGCAACCGATCATGGCGAAGCGAAGCTTCTTGCCGTCGGCGGCCTTGCCGGCCTTCTTCTTGGCGGCGTCGGCCTGTCCGGCGCCGGCGATCACTGTTGCAGCGGCGGCCGTCGCGGCCGTCGTCTGCATGAAAGCACGACGAGTAACGTTATTATCTGACATTTTGTGCTTCTCCGATTACTGAGGTTAGCGTGAAATACTTCAATAGAGTCCTACTAGTGTATTAATAGAAACGCGAAAAACAAGCGATTATTACCGAATTTATCACATCTGGCGAAGCCTACTGCCTAACGTGTCCCTGGCCGGTGACTATCCATTTGTAAGTGGTCAGATCCTCGGCTCCCATCGGTCCGCGAGCGTGCAGTTTGTCAGTGCTTATCCCGATCTCGGCGCCCAGCCCGTACTGACCGCCGTCGCTGAACCGCGTAGAGGCGTTGACCATCACGCTGGAGGAGTCAACGCGTGCGATAAACTCTTGCGACGCCTGAACTTCGTCGGTCACGATCGCTTCGGTGTGACCGCTGCTGTAAGCGTTTATGTGTTCGATCGCCTCGTCAAGATCCTCGACAATCTTCACCGCCATAATCAAGTCCAGATACTCTGTCGACCAGTCTTCTTCGACGGCGGCTTTCATCTGGGCGAATGTTCGGGCTTTTTCACACCCGCGGAGCTCCACGCCGGCTTCGGCGAACTGGGTGACGATATCGCCGAGGAACCGTCGGGCGACAGCGTAGTCCACAAGCAGCGTCTCAGCCGCGTTGCACACGCCGGGGCGCTGGCATTTGGCGTTCAGGACGATCCGCTCGGCCATTCCGAGATTCGCCTTGGCGTGCACATAAACGTGACAGTTGCCGGCGTAATGCTTGATGACCGGTATTGTGGCGGCCTCGGCGACCGCACGGATAAGAGTCTCGCCGCCGCGAGGGATAATCAGATCTATCAGGCCTTCGGCCCGGGCCATGGCGCCCACGAGCGCCCGATCGGTGCTTTCCAGCACGGTTACGCATTCGGCGGGCAGATTCGCCGCCACCAGCCCGCGACGCAGCGAAGCGGCGATCGCCAGGTTCGAGTTGATCGCCTCCTTACCGCCCCTCAGGATGCACGCGTTACCGCTCTTTATGCACAGGGCGGCTGCGTCTGCGGTTACATTTGGGCGCGATTCGAATATGATTCCGACCACACCGATCGGCACGCGGCGCTTCTCAACTCGCAAACCGTTTGGGCGGTTGGTTGCGTGTATTGTCCGCCCTACCGGGTCGCTCTGGGCGGCGATCTGCTCGAGCGCTGCGGCCATCGATTCGATCCTCGCATCATCGAGCGTGAGGCGGTCGATCATAGCCTGTGACAGTCCGAACTCTTCGCTGCGGGCCAGGTCCTTGCTGTTTTCGCCCTGGAGGCGATCGGCGTCATCGCGAATCGCCTTGGCGCACGCCAGCAGAGCGGCGTTTCGTTTTTCACCGCGGCTGGCGGCCAGCACCCCAGCGGCGCGGCGGGCCGGAGCGGCCAGGTCAGCGATTATCTGTGCAGGTTCCATAGTCATGCTCCAATGCAAGAATACCAATCCCAAAGAGTACGCAACATACCCCGGAATTGCAACAGGCCCAGGCATGCCGACTAAGCTGATCGCGTCTGAATCTCTGCTGCAAGCGATCCGATCGCGGCGGGGTTACGGAGTGGTGGTCGCCCGCTTTTCCAGGCGAAACTGCACGGTCGGTTCGGTCTGCCCCGAGGCCAGTTGGATCTGCAGCCCGGGCGGAAAACGAAGCGTGACTTTGCGCGACGACCAACTGTCGATCGGTTCGGTGTCGCTGTCGGTCAGGACAATGTACGCGTCGACCGTCTTGGTCTTATCGGTCTTGAGGATGTCGATATCCTTGCGGGGACCGGTGACTGTGATCTTGGTTCGCCACTCGATTCTGTCTTTACGAACGAGCTTGTACTCGGCCCAGACGCCCTCTTCGGACCACTCGGCGGGAGTTACGATCCTTACGGTTACGGAAATGGTCTCGGTGGCGGCGGTCGCCCTGCGAACGACCTGCAGATTCACCGTGGCCTGGTCAGTTCCCAGGATCATTGCTTCCGACCCGATGGTGGGTATCAGTTGGAAGGTGACCTTCTGATCCTGGCCGGCGGGCAGATCGGTAAGGTCCTTTTCGATTGTCCGGATCGTTGGGTTTGGGCCCATGCGCGACCATACGCTGGCCGGCGCGCGTACTTTCACTACGTCCTTCGGCGTTTCGGCCAGTTCGGCGCCCTTGAAAACAAACTCAATGGGCAGTTCCCTGGACTCGAGCGTCTCTATATGGATGTCCTTTATGGTCGCCGGATTGCCCGAAACGACCCTGAGTCCAAGTTCGTTTATTTCCGGAACGGACTTCAGCACCAGGGCCGAAGGAATCGCCTCGAGGTCCGGTCCGAACCCTTCGACCGTGCTAAGGTCGAAATACATAACCACGCCGCGAAACTTCTTTACGAATCGGTCCAGGTCGCTTCGGCTGCCGCGAATCTGGTACGTAACCTCTCTGGTCGGCTCTGAGGTCATGACGTTGTCGGCGGACCCTTCGGTATTCAGGTGTATCTGGATTGCGATATCGTCTGTCTGGGTGAACTCCATGTCGGCGTATATCCAGACCAGGACGGTTACAATAACCACCCATAATGAGATTCTGGCTGTATCAAGCCACCACTGGCGGCTGTATCGAGGCGCTTCTGTAGATTGCCGTGCTTTACTCATATCTAAATTACGAACCGGGTCCGGCCCGACGGTTAATTATCGTCTTCCCTGGCTTCTTTTTCTTCGCGGAGGGCCTTTCGCTGCATTTTTCCGGGCGCCAGCAGGCCCAGGAGCAGAGCGTCCAGCGCTTCGGGCGACAGTCCGAGGTAGAGTTGACCGTCGCAGGCAACCGACACTCGTCCTGTTTCTTCAGAGACCACCACGACTATCGCGTCGCTGTCCTTGGCCAGCCCCAGCGCCGCGCGGTGGCGAGAGCCCAACGATGCGTCGACCTCTTCGCTTTCGGCCAGGGGGAACTGGCATCCGGCGGCGGCTATTCGCCCGTCGCGTATTATCACGCCCATATCGTGCAACGCGCCGCCGGGATAGAATATCGAATTCAGCAGACCGCTGGTCAGTTCGGCGTCTAAAGGAGTACCGGAGGCTTCGATCTCGCCGAGCCCGACCGATCGCTCAATGGCCACAACCGCACCGATCTTGTTTCGCGAGAAATACGCGGTGCTCTCCAGCATCGCAGTTATCATCGCCTGGACGCGTCCCAGCGGGCTGCGGAAGAACTTGGTCTGACCGACCTGGATCAGCACGCGGCGCAGCTCCGGTTGGAACGCGACGACAATTCCCACGAAGGCGAACAGCAGGAAGTTTCCGTACAGGAACTTGATTCGCTCCCAACCGAAATCTTCGGGCAGCAGCCGGATTGCGATATAAACCGTCGCGAGAATGACCGCCATGCCTTTTACGAGCCTGGCCCCGCGCGTGCCCCGCAAGAAGCGCATCAACCACCACACGACCACTCCGATCAGGAGCAGTTCAACCATCACCACGCCGTGGTTGTAATTCGCCACGCGTCTGAGATAAGCCGTTATGGCGTCAAAAAGCGTCATTGCATACGTATCCCTGCCCCGGTCCGCGCGCAGATGCGCAGCGGCGGTCGGGGCGATGCACACTACTTATAATACGTAATCGTCCGTCTGGGAGTTTTCACTTCAGTGGAAACAACTATATCTTTTCAAGAATTGTGCGCCGCATTGGAAATAACCGCATCGTAAACCCTTAAAGCCTCGACCGCGGGCGCCGCGTCATGAACGCGAAATATTGTCGCGCCGCCGCGTCGAGCGGCCAGACAGGCGGCGATCGTGCCTCCGATGCGGTCTTCGGCGCGGACTGAACCGCCGAGATCGCCGATAAATCGTTTTCGCGACGGACCTATCAGAATCGCGCAGCCCAGATCCGCCAGGCCGGACACCCCGCCAAGCAGCGCCAGATTGTGCTCCAGTTTCTTTCCGAACCCGATTCCCGGATCGATAACGATGCGCGACGCGGCGACTCCGGCGGCGCAGGCGGCTTCAATTCGTTCTGACAGGAAGGCCTTAACCTCGCCCAGCACGTCGTCGTACTGCGGGTTGGCCTGCATATTTCGCGGCTGCCCGAGCATGTGCATCAAAACGAGCCCCGCCCGACTTTCGGCGGCGAGTGAAAGTATTTCCGGGTCGTCTCGACCGGCCGACACGTCATTAATGATTGTCGCGCCCCACTCGATCGCACGTGCGGCGACCGCAGAGTTCGTGGTGTCTATGCTTACAACAGCTCCGGTGCGGGCTATCGCGGGGATCACCTGTTCGATACGCCTGATCTGCTCGTCGGGAGGTACGGGATCTGAGCCCGGCCGGGTCGATTCTGCTCCGATATCGATTATCTCGGCGCCCGAGTCGATCATTTGCATGGCTTGCGCCGAGGCCGACTGGGGGTCGAGATACTTCCCGCCGTCTGAGAAACTGTCCGGAGTCACGTTCAGTATTCCCATGACCACAGCCGGGTCGCTGGGGCGGGCGGTCAGTATGTCCTGTACTGCACGCGGCATCTCGGAGCCTCAGGCCTTGTCCGAGTCGGCGGGAGTCTCATCAGGAGCCTCGCCAGGGGCCTCGTCGGCAATCTCATCGGCTGTATTCACCGGAGTATCGTCAGGAGCCTCGTCGCCAGTTCCATCGGGAGTTTCGGCGGGAGTCTCGTCGGAAGTCTCATCTGCGTCTGTCTCGGTTTTATCGGCGGCGGACTTGGCCTGTTCTATGCCAATCAGGTCGGACACGGTGGGCTTGTCGAGCACTTCACCGTCGAATATTCGGTTTACTTCGTCCGAGCCGAGCGTTTCATACTTCAGAAGCGCCTGGGCCAGACGTTCGAGCTTGTCTCGATTGGCCTCTATCTTCTTTCGGGCCGAATTGTACGCCCGGTCCACTATCGCTTTTACTTCCTGGTCGATCAGCTCAGCGGTTTTGTCGGAGTATTCGGCCCGACCCAGAAGCGCAGCAACCTGCCTTTCCTCAGACTGGCCGCCGTAATGCACCAGTCCGAGCGCTTCGGACATTCCCCAGTCGGTGACCATTCTTCTTGCTATCGCGGTGGCCTGGACGATATCGCTGCTGGCTCCGCTGGAGGAGTCTCCGCAGAACACTTCCTCGGCGATCCTACCGCCAAAACAGACCTCCAGAATGGAGTCGCAGTATTTTCTGGTGTAGATGTACCTGTCCTTTTCCGGAAGCGAAAACGTCGCCCCGCCCATTCGTCCCCTGGGAATGATCGAGACTTTGTGGAGCGGATCGGCGTCCGGCGCCAGGACCTGAACGAGCGCGTGCCCAGCTTCGTGATAGGCGGTGCACCTGCGCTCGGCTTCGTCGATGGCGCGGCTCTTGCGAGCCCGTCCCCATCGAACTTTGTCTCGCGCCTCTTCCATGTCGATCATTTCGACGAACTGCTTGTCGGCCATCGTCGCTGCGATAGCGGCTTCGTTGACCATGGCCGCCAGATCGGCTCCGCTGAACATCGGCGTACCGCGAGCCATTTTTCGCAGGTCGATGCTCGGTGCGCACTTGATCTTGTCGGCGTATATTTGCAGAATTTCGTATCGTCCCTGCACGTCCGGGAGCGGTACGTCTATCTGCCTGTCGAAACGCCCGGGCCTTGTAAGGGCCGGATCGAGAACGTCCAGGCGGTTTGTCGCGGCGATAACGATCACCTGGTCGGAGCTGTCGAATCCGTCCATTTCCACTAGGATGGCGTTGAGCGTCTGTGCTGTCTCCTGCCCTCCGCCGGGATGCTCGGAGGTCCGCTTGCGTCCTATGGCGTCGATTTCGTCCAGGAAGATTATGCACGGCGCGTGATCTTTGGCCTGCTTGAACAGGTCTCGCACTCGCGAGGCTCCCACGCCAACGTACATTTCAACAAAGTCGCTGCCTGATATCGAGAAGAACGGAACGTCGGCCTCGCCTGCGATGGCTTTGGCCAGCAGCGTCTTTCCGCATCCGGGCTCACCGGCCAGCAGTATGCCCCTGGGAATCCTGCCGCCCAGGCGTCGGAATTTCTGCGGGTTCTGGAGGAACTCGATGATCTCGCCGAGCTCGTCCTTGGCTTCCTCCACGCCGGCGACGTCTCCGAAGCTGATCCCGGTCTGGTCCTTGGGCGTAACCCTGTGCTTGGACCGTCCGAACCCGCCCAGCATGCCGCCTCCGCCGCCGCCTCCGCCGATGCGCCGGAACACGAAGAACCATATCGCAAGGAACACCAGCGCCGTCATCAGCAGGTGCGGGAGCATCAACTCAAGCCAACCGGTCGGCTTGAATATCACTTCGAACTTACCGGGATGTTTTCTCGCCGCAGCGCAGATCTTCTCGGTGAACTTCTCATCGTCGCGATGGTTGTACTGAACGTAGAACTTGTGCGACTTACCGTCGGGCACCAGAACGCCCTTTGTGTTCTCTCCGGTGATCGTATCCTTCTCGACGATAATATCGCCGGTCACCTGTCCGGCCTCGAGATACGCCCAGAAATCGGTAATGGATATCTCACGCCCCTTGCCGAATCCACTGGTAAGGATCGTTGAAAGCAGAATAAGCGCACAAACAGCGAGCACGATCCTCATCATGTTCTTGCCGACCTTAGTCGGCGGTTGGAGTCCCTGCGGGCTCTTGGGATTCTGCGGTCCCTGGGGTGAGTCCTGGCCTGAATCCTGCGGGGTCTGGGGATCCTGGGAATCGAGTCCGCCGGAGTCCTGAGAGTCGTTCGGTGTTTGATTCGGATCGGTCATATATATGTGCGGCGCCTGCTGGGGACTCCATACCGCAAGATCGAAACCCCGCAGCGTATGGAGCCCTGGTTCTTATAGTTTCTCGTCACCGTCGGTCTTGGCGAAAGGATCGTTCCATCCTTCCTCGAGTTGTTCGACTATACGCTGGGCGGCTTCGTCTATGACGGCCTGACTGCCGGTGAAAAACGTCTCGCTGAAAGGAGACTCGGTGATATATTGACCGCGAACGTCGAAGTCGTCGACCTTGGCAAGCACCTCACCGCTCCGCAGATCAACCCACTTGAACGAAACGGTGAACACCGCCTCCATCGCCCTGGTCCGCCCTGTGTCGGTGTTTATCGACAGGGGTCTTTGGCTGACGTTTTTCAGTTGTCCGGTAAGTTTGGTGTCGGCCTTGGCCGCGTCGGTTATGCGGTACCGCGTGTCGACCTGTATTCGATTGACGACGGCCTTGGTCAGATCCATCTCCAACCCGCGGCGGAAGACTCCGTGCCCTCTGGTCCATACGGGTATTGAAATGGTCCGCACGTCGCTTCGGTGAAGCGTGCCGATCTTGTAACCGCACCCGGACAGCGCCGCCAGTGCGACAAGTCCCATAACAGCAACGAATCTTGACGTTCTCATTTCTCCACCTTGCCGCTCTTGGGCGATTTGGTATCGGTGCTCTTGACCGGTTGGGCCTTCGGGGTCCGGGCCGGAGCGGCGCCAAGTTTGTTCAGTTCTTCCTGGGCTTTTTTAGCCAATTGGCTGCCGGAGTCCTGTTCGATAACTTTCCTGAAGTAGAATATCGACGCGGTCGGTCGCCCTATTCGCTTGTAGAATTTCCCCGCCGAGAAGTATCTCCGCACGAGTGCGTTTTTTATCTGCGACAGGACCATCGGCACGTTGGCCTTGTTGGCGTCTTCGGGGTAGCGATCCAAATAGATCATGAATCGCTGTTGGGCGTCGGTCAGCGGAGTGTCGTCAAACGCCTCTCCCCTGTATTGGGCGTATCTGGCCCGTGCGGCCCGCAGCATTGCGTGTCCCATTCGCCTTCGCGGGCTTTGGGGGAACGTTTTGATGTAGTGATCGTAGGCTTCGACGGCTTGGACGACCTGTCCGGCGTCGTAGTGATGGTCCGCCACTCGCAGCAGCGATTTCTCGGCGATAACCGTGCCCGGCGTGCGATCGGCGATACCGTTGAGGATTTCTATGCCCTTGTCGATGCCGGAGACCCTGAACATCCACATCGCCTTGATCTTGCGCCCTTTAAGGAACGCGTCGGCGATCTGGTACTGCCTCTGTATGGCACGATCGAAATACTCGCCGTTGCGGTACTGGTCCATCTGCTCGTTGAACCGATCGTTGGCCTTGGAGTAGTTTCCGCGATCCATTTCGGCCTGGGCGGTGAGCATCATAACTTCTTCCCGACGCTCGTCGCGGGGATATTTGGCCATGAACTTCTTGGCCGCCTTCAAGGCGTCCTTGGGGCGGTCGTTGTCCAAGTGCATGCGTACTATCGCCAATTCGCCGGCGGGCGTGCCTTCAACCGGCCTTGCCGCGGCGACCCACTTGCCGTCTTTCCACACGTGCTCGGTTTCCCGGGCCCCGAAGCAGACCCCCGAAACCACTGCTATCGCACAGAAGACGACAAACCATCGGTATTTGCTTATCATATTGTGTATTCCTGTCCTGGTATGCGGCGCGCAGTTCGTCCCGCCGACAATACGAAGACATTATACCCACCTGCGGGCAACCTGCAAGCGGTGAGAATCTATCCCCGGGCTCATCGTAACAGCAAAACTACCGAATGACGTACCGCGCCATCCGCAGAGGTTTGCCCAACTGGTACGAAGCATGATACGACAGCAAGCGATTTACGCCCCGGACCTCGTCGTCCGACAGCGAAACGCCGGCCCGTCCGCGTGCGGCCTGCAGACCCGCTAAACCGCTTATCGCTGACGGGCTTACGTTTGTTTTCTCGTCGGTCGAACATCCGCACGAGACGCACAATAGACCGCCTCGCACCGAGCTGAAGAACACCGTCCCGCCCGACGAATCGCCCCAGAGGCCCGCATTACACTCCACGCAGTTGCTCAACTGACCCAGCAGGCCCGCGTGAGTCAGCATCCGCCACTGAAAATAGGCCAGAACCGCCGCCAGCGGAGCGTCGGCGTCGCCCAGGCGGCCAAGGGCGTTGTGCAGCAGGTCGAACGCCTCGGGATGCGGGTCGCCCTCGCCCAGCAGCAGACCCACGAACTCTATCATATACAGACCCGTGTCGAGCCGAGCCGCATCAGTTCGTAACGGCAAATGGGAAACTGTCTCTGTAAACTCAAAAAGCGTACCCATAGCTCCCGAGGCCGGTTGCGAAAAGACCATCTCCCCTTCGCTCAACAGGTCCAAGGCGCCTCCGGACTTGCTTTTGGGACGCTTGGAGCCCTTGGCCAGCACGCTCAGGATCCCCTCGTCGCGCGTAAGAAAACGCAGGATCTGCGAGGTCTCGCTGTAGTCGGTTGTCCTTATGCAGATGGCCTGCTGGCGTAGAGGCATATCCAGAGCCTACCGAATCCAACCGCCGGGGGCAACTCGCATCACGCCGCTGCCCGCCGGCAAGACCGCCGCCGCAAACCAACATAAAAACCCCAACGCGGCCAGGGCGTCGGGGGTTTATGTATCGTCACGCCGTCGCACCGGGCGACGGGGGTTCATATTTCATTTTTTATTACAGGTTCTCATCCAATAAAGTTGGTTGTTTTCTTCCCGGTCTCCGACCGGGTCTGGTTCTGGGCCATCGATTGGTCTTGCTCCCGGTCTTGGGCATGCGCTTCGCCCTGGCTTTGCCATTCGCCCCGGCCTTGCGGTTGGGGAGGCGCCGGTCTGTCGCCAGGTACTTTCAGGGTCGCCTTAGCTGAGGCAATCGCTAACTGCTCCCTTTCTTTCTGGAGTTCCTTTGTTATCTCGTCGCGATCTGTGTTCGACAGTGCTTCTGCGTTTTCGGCCAGGTCCTCAGCCAGCACTCCGGCCTCGGCGACCCGTCCGGATTTGCGAAGCTGTTTTAGCTGCTTGAGCCCTTTGCCCAGCTTCTGGCCGGTAGCCTTCCTGGCGACATCAAGTTGCTTTCTGGCGTCCCTGAGGCGCGAGGTCTGGTCGATTACGTTTTCGCCTTTGGCGACGAGTTGCGTGCCTAGTGCTTCGGCGGCCTGGAATTTCTGCTGGGCGCGTTTGGCGTCGCCTTTCTCGGCGGCTTTTTTGCCTTCTTCCAGCAGTTTGGTCTGCCGCTCAAGCTGCATCGTATTGCCGGCGCTGATCTGCTGTGTGACCTGCACGGCGGCTGCTTTTTCGGCGCGGGATTTTACCTTGAGCTTGCCCTTTAGAAGTTTGATGTTCGCCAGCAGGCGCTTGGCGTTCGGGGCGTCGGGCGAATTGGGCGACAGCTCGACAACTTTGCTCAGAGCCTTGTCGGCCTCGTCGTATTTGCCCTGATCGTACGACTGCTTGCCCGCCCGCCAGTAGTTCCGATACAGCGACATCGAACCGTAAGACTGATGACTCCGATTACCCGGAGCATACGGAGTGCTCGCGGGAGGTTTCACGACCTTGCTGGCATCGAGAAAACGATACTTGGTTTCATTCGATCCGGAAAACCAGCCGAACAACCCCCCGCCGGTTTTCGGAGCCGGTTTCTTCACCGCCTGCGGCAGGCCCATGCGTTTTCTTTCCGGATCGAGCGCTGTTGCGCTTCCGTACGTCATCGAGGCTTGTGCGGTCTGGCTGGAATACTGCTCGACGGGTCTCATCACGCCGGAGAACTTCACGCGATGCATACCATCAGGCATATGCGCCTGGCACCATGCGTATGCGATCGGAATGTCGATCCGCGGCAGCGCCACGGCGCCGGACCCGCGGGCTTTCAGCGGATCGGCGCGATACATGTAGACCAGTTGAACAGGAAAGCTGACCAGACCCATCACAGAAGCAGTGCTCCGCTCCAGCGGGAGGAGGTACTCGCCTTTTTTCCCCGGCATAGGCGTCATCGGGCGAGATTTTTCCGACACTCTTGCCAGCAGCACTCTCGCCCCGGGCGGAAGGTTGATGCGCAGGAACTGGCGGTTGCGATTGCGGATTTCGTAGTCGGCGCGGCAGATCACTGACCCGTCGGGGCGATACGCCAGTTGGTAGCGGGCAGAGTCGGCGAGGGTCTGCTTAATCGCGAACTCGCCGAGGTTTATCGATTCGGCCCGGGCCGACCAGCGACCCGATGTTATCGAATACGCCAAGACCGCTTTACCGGCCAGTATCGCCGACGCCCGCGACGGGATGTCACCCAGGGCGATCTCCTTGAGCCCGGACATCGCGGCCGGTTGAATCTCGCTTCCACCGGCGGTGTTGGTTATCACCAGTGAACCGCCTGACCATCGCCCGCCTGCGATCTCCAGGCGGCCGAAATCTACGGCGCCTTTGGCGGCAGGCAGCTCGTAGTTTAGCTTAAGGTTCGTTCGGCCGGTAATCGGACCGCGGAAGAATAGCGACACCGCCCCGCCGGATATGCGAACGTCACGAACGTCCGGCCCGGTAACCGTCACGCGCTTGGCGCGGTCGGGTATGCTAATCTCAAGACCCTGGCTTCGACCGCCCAGAATCGCCACTCGCAGATCGGCGGAGATCTGCTGTGCGGCCGGTCCGAAGTTCCACGCCACCGCTCCGCTGACCTGATAAGTCGCCTGGCGAGCGGTGCGCTGTTGGAGCGGTCGATAGCTCACCGCCAGTTTCGACGACGGCTTCAGGGCCAGCGCAACACGCGTTCCGGCGGCGTTGCGGGCGGCGCCCGAGGCGGTGACCTCTAACGGACGCGGCGAATCCAGCGTTACAGTGGTCTGCACGGTTCGTGTAATCGGCAAGGTCAACGTTCCCCCGAACGCCTTGAATTCTTCGAGGCCCGCGCTGGCGCGAATCACATATGAACCGGGCTTATCGGCCTGGAAAACCAACCGCTTTCGCAGCACGGCGGGCTCGAACTGCTGGCCGTCCAGGGTGATCTTCGACCAGGCAAGCGAGGTCGGCAGGACAGCGATCGGACCGGACCGGCGGGGGTCGAACACCAGGAGATGAATCTCGGCCTCTATGCTCGCCGCGCCGTTTTCGTCAGCTTTCAAACGGTAAACGCCCCGCGAACAGATGTGCGACACCGGCGCGGGGGCAGAACCGCCGGCTTCGTCCAGAACGAACTGACGCCAGACCGAACGGGGCAGGCGGAAATGCGCATCCTCCAGCAGGCGAGAGCGATTTACTATCTCATCGACCAGTGCGGCGCGATCGGCGGGGTTCAGGGGCTGTGCGCAAAGAAACCCCGTTTGCGCAGAGATAATAAGAAACGCTATTACCCGAGCCAGTCGTTTCATGCAGGCGTGGTCCGCTAAAGTTCCCGGATATTGAGGAATAATGAGTATACCAGTTTGACGCGGCGAGGCCAGAAAAGTTCCCGAATTTCCGACAGGACGGTCAAATACAAGCTCGAAGGCAGGCTGGCGCCCCTGTCCTTCTATAAACATACATACTGGCGAAGGAGCCCCAATTCAGGACATCCCCCCGAAAAATTTTTCCCGCAGGAGAACATGAATTATCGCAACACACTACCATTACATGACTTATGGCTGCTCATGCAACAAACAAACTTTCAGTTTCAGCGAACAAAATCCTGAAAAATCTTCCTATGCACCACGATCCGAGATTATGTCCATCATAAATGACAGCACAGCACAGCCCCGAAAAATTGGTCCCTTTGTTGCGATCTGTACACTTCGGCGATTTGAATCCGGCGGTCAGCCTTTGGACCCTGCAGCCTTCACCCTGAGACGCGTGATCTTCCGATCGTCGGCGGCAAGCACGGCGAAATCCGCCCCGAACGCCTGGAGCGTTTCGTCAACCTGCGGAATGTACCCCAACTCCGAGAAGACCAGACCGGCGACGGTGTCGTAACCGGCGTCTTCGGGTATCTCCAGATCCAGCGCATCGTTCAGATCGTCGATGTACATTCGACCGTCAGCCTCGATGGTCCGATCGTCAATGCGCTGCATCATATCCTCTTCGGACTGATCGTATTCGTCGGCGATCTCGCCGACAATCTCCTCCAGCACGTCTTCGATAGTCACCATGCCGGCCGTACCGCCGTATTCGTCCAGCACGATGGCGATATGAACCATGCGGACCTTGAACTCCTTGAGCAGATCGTCCAGCGCCTTGGTCTCGGGCACGAAGAAAGGTTTGCGAACCAGGTCCTCAATGGCGATCGACTCGCCAGCCCCGATCAGGCGGAGCATGTCCTTGGCGTACAGCACGCCGATAATATTGTCGATATCGCCGGAAAAAACCGGCACGCGGGTGTGGCCGGCCTCTATGATTCGCTGGACCGCATCCTTCCACGTCATTCCGGAGTCCAGTGCGAAAATGTCGGTTCGCGGCGTCATTATCTCCGCGGCGTGAGTGTCGCCGAACTCCATTACCGATTCGATCATCTCGACTTCATCGGCGTCTACGGCGCCCTCGGCCTGTCCGTCCGAGGCGGCCTGCAGGATATCCTGCTTGGCGGTTTCTTCGGTGCTCGCTTCGGTCTCGGCGATTCCGGTAAGGCGCCGGATCGGAAGGTCAAACCGCTGCATCAACCATATCGCCGGGCTCATCACGCGCCGCAGCACAAGCAGCACCGGGAACGTAGCGGCCAGGATCTGCTCGTCGGCGTAGGCGGCCCAGGCGTGCGGGATCGCTATTCCAAAGAGCGCTATCAGTCCGATCGAGACCCCGACAGTCGGAAGAATCCGCCCGCCGAAGAGCATGCTCACGACGACCACGAGCATCACGTTGCTTATGGTGCGGCATAGAGATGCGTTTAGGCGCAAGGCCCAGAGATGGCGATCGAGAACTTCGAGGCGCGCCTTTCCGGGATGGTCTTCGAGGACCTCCTCCAACCGCGACCGGCGAAACGCTCGCAGCGAATAACCGGTAAGAGCAAAGAAGCCCGAAAGGCCCGTACACAACAGAACAACCCAGACAAGTGGGTCCACGTTTGAATAAACTCCACAAAAACCGCCCGAAATTTCGCGTCGACCATTCTGCTTTCCATCCGCGATGGGCGTAACTCGCGACTATTACTATCGGGTCGACAACTATATACATCATACCCGCAATCGACGTACTGACAAGGTATATTCCGCCGCGAGCCGCCAAAAAACGCTTCAGAACCCGCTCGATCGGGGCTACTTCTTTCCCGCCGCACGCTGGGCTCGGAAGAAGTCGGTCAGCAGTTGTCCGCACACCGCGGCGTTCACGCCGGCGACTATCTCGCAGCGGTGGTTCAGCCTCGGATCGTTGCAGAGTTGGTAGAGCGTGTCGACGGCGCCGGCTTTGGGATCCGTAGCTCCGTAGACCACACGGTCCATCCGCGCCAGAATAATCGCGCCGGCGCACATGCAGCACGGTTCAAGGGTTACAACCATCGTACATCCGCCCAGGCGCCAATCGCCAATGGCATTCGCCGCGGCGCAAATCGCCAGCATTTCAGCGTGGGCGGTCGGGTCGGCGTCGATTATTCGACGGTTGTGAGCCGCGGCGATTATCTCACCGTCAGCGTTTGCTACAACGGCGCCGATAGGCACATCGCCCTCGTCTTGGGCGATAAGAGCCTCTTCGATCGCCGCATCCATCCACCGGGCGTACTTAGATTCATTGTCGCAATCTTTCGTCATGCCCGAAATTATACTCGCCACATCGCCCCACGGCGCGGGGAAATCGTGGCAAATTGACGCCGGTTTCGCTAATATGTGCGGCTTGATTGAAGAAACCTGAGCTACTGGAAGAACTATGAATATATCATTGAACTGGCTTACCGATTACGTTGAGGTCGCCATGCCGACGACCGAGTTGGAGCAGCTTTTCACATGCATCGGCCTGAACCATGAAGGCACGACCGAAACGCCGGCTGACCTGGTGCTCGACCTGGAAGTGACCTCGAACCGGCCCGACTGCCTCGGGCATATCGGCGTGGCGCGAGAGCTCGCCGTCGCCACGGGCAAGAAGTTCACCCCGCCGGTGCTGAAGGACATCCCCACCTCCGGAAACGCCGCCGACCTGACCGCCGTGGAAGTTCAGGACCCGGACCTCTGCTCCCGCTACAGCGCACGCGTAATCCGCGGCGTGAAAGTCGGACCGAGCCCCGAGTGGCTTGTCGAACGACTCGAAGCGATCGGAATGCGAAGCGTCAACAATATCGTCGACGTGACGAACTTCATCCTCATGGAATACTCCCAGCCGCTTCACGCCTTCGACTACGCTAAACTCACCGAAAACCGCATAGTAGTCCGCCGCGCCAAGGGCGGAGAGCGAATCGTCAGCATCGACGAGACGACCTGCGATCTGGACGAATCGATGCTCGTAATCGCAGATGCGGTCAAGCCGGTCGCCATTGCAGGCGTCATGGGCGGACTGGACACCGAAGTGTCCGAACAGACGGTAAACATACTGCTGGAGGCCGCTCGGTTCGACCCGCTGAACATTCGACACACCTCCCGCAAACTGGCCCTGATGAGCGAGTCCAACTTCCGCTTCGAACGGGGCGTGGACCCGGTCGCGCTGGACGAAGCGTCGTTGCGAGCCTGCCAGTTGATAGTGGAGCTTGCCGGCGGACAGTTGGCAGAAGGCGCAGTCGACGTATGGGCCGATCCGTACCAGGCGCCCACCGTAACGCTGCGTCCGGCCAGGTGCTCGGCGCTGCTGGGCTTCGATATCCCCGCAGACGAGCAGGCGAGCATTCTCGACCGACTCGGCCTGAACGCCGTGCTCGACGGCGAGACCATCACCTGCACGATCCCCCCCTACCGCGCCGACCTGACGCGAGAGGCCGACCTGATCGAAGAAGTCGCTCGCATAGTCGGATACGACAAAATTCCGTTGTCCACGAAGATCGCTCACGAAGTTGTAGGCCTGGACGACACACAGAATATCCGCCAGGACATCGTACGCGTAATGTCCGCATCCGGCTTCGACGAGGCGATCACGTTCACCTACATCGACGTCGAAGAAGCCGCACTGTTCGGAGTCGACAAACCCGCCTGCGCCGACACGCTGACAAGGAAAACCAACAACGCGTTGCGACCCACGCTCCTGCCGAGCCTGCTGGCCGCCTGCAAAGCCAACCAGGACTCCGGAAACAGCGACATAAGCCTCTACGAACTGGCGGCCGCCTTCTTGCCCGCAGGCGGCGAAAACCAACTGGACGAACACCTGGAAATCGCGATGGTCACCAGCGGCGAACTTCGCGGTCTGCGCGGAGCGGTAGAAGCACTCTGCGAGCAGATCGCCTGCGGGACGACGCTGGAACTCAAACCGTCGGCCCAGCCGGGAATGGACCCCGACGCGTCGGCCGAGATGGTGCTGGCCGGAAACACAATCGGCTCGATCGGCCAAATCTCCGGCGCGGTCCTGAAGCACTACGGCATCGAACGCCCCATCGCCGCGGCCCGCCTCAGAATGGATGTCTTGAAAGCCTGCGCGAATCTCGAACGCACATACACAACGGTCCCCCGCTTCCCAGCCGTCCGACGCGACCTGTCATTGATCGTAGAAGAAGAAACAACCTGGGCCCAGATCCAGGAAGTAATCGCCGCGATCGACCAGCCGCTGCGAACTGACCTGCAGTACGTAACAACATACCGCGGCAAGCCCATCCCAAATGGAAAAAAGAGCGTAACGCTAACGTCAGTCTACCAATCCGCCGAAGCCACACTAAGAAGCGAGCAGGTGGACGAACAGATCGCCGCAATAGTAAAAACCCTCGCCGAAACGCTGAAAGCTGAAGTCCGCACGTGATGCTATAATTCGATTAGACTTACTTCGGGCCGCTGACGTAATGGAAGGATGGCCTTTATGAGCTCTAACGAACGCAAAGATCCATTACAGTCCGGCATTTGCGGATGGAGGTTTCACGCCCCTACCGCCAGGCGCGGGGACATTACGCTGGACTACGCCGACGGACTGAACGAACTGGTCATGGGCGATTGGCTGCATATCGAACAGGTGGACGACGATTCCTGGCAAATGCGTATTGGCGATGTGAAAGTGATGGTTAATTCGAGCGACACCCCCCAGTCGAGCGTAGACATCACTCGCGGATTCTATGCTCCAATAAACGGAACTACCGGCCGGCATCCGTCTGGACAGGATTAGCTCGCAGCACGGTAGGCAGGGGAATTCGGCGGCGTAGCAGCAAGGGAAGGCCTGCAAAAAGCAATAAGATTGCTCCCGGTTCAGGAGTGCCGGGTGCATCCCGTTTCAGTAGGTAGATTTTCATCAGAATGCCGATAGAGGTAATGGAATGGAATCCTTTGCTCTGGGAGATCGGTATGAAGCGAGAAGTTTTGGAACAGATATCCGCG